>Ga0222714_10006024_pt1 | contig 11396 bp, 20 predicted proteins | sample C33_3DmetaG_FD_165048 | JGI IMG/M metagenome (GOLD analysis project Ga0222714, IMG submission 165048) | Estuarine water microbial communities from San Francisco Bay, California, United States - C33_3D | ecosystem: Environmental > Aquatic > Marine > Unclassified | place: USA: California... | reverse complement strand
ATTTAAGAGCAAGAAGAAACAAAGCTCTTGCTGATAGCGATTGGACTGTATTAATAGATGTACCTTTAGAACCTGCAGAAAAATCTGCATGGATGAACTATAGAAATTTATTAAGAAATATAACTGATGGTTTGAAAACTGTAGAACAAGTTAAAGCAGTTACATTACCAAAACAACCAAAATAAAATGTCTAAACAAACTGTAACAGAAACTAAATTGGAATTTATTTGTAGAGAAATTAAAGAATTAAAACAAGAACAAAAACAATTAAGAGCTGATATTAATAAAGGTAAAGGTGCAGTTTGGTTATTAATTGTTATTGCAGGTATGTTAACTGGAATTTTAAATTATTTTAAATAGTATGTTTCCCTATACAGAAGAAGAATTGCAGTTTATAAACAAATAACAAAGGAGATAATATGTTTAACTTTAATCCATTTAAAGTACCTTCTTATGATGAGTTTAAAGAACAAGTTTCTAAATATTGGAACGATGTTTTTAAATTCTATAGAGATTGGTCTTTAGACGTAGATAAAAATATTAAAAAAGATGGCTAATACTTATAAGAACGCATTTTTTGATTTAACTACAACTGATAAAACAACTATTTATACTTGTCCTGCTGAAACAACTTCTTTAGTAAGAACTATTCAAGTAACCAATCATGCAGGTTCTAATCCTGAATTAGAAGTATTTGTTTATGATGCTTCTGCATCTACAGAATACGAAATATCTCATAGTGTAATAACATCTAAAACATATCAAAATATGATAACTCATACTCTTGTTTTAGAAGCTGGAGATATTCTTAAATGTCAATCTAATACAGCAAACGCAATCAAAGGGTTTATCAGTACATTAGAAATAGATTTTTAATGGTTGAATTAATTAGCATTCCAAATAACTTAGTTAATAAAGTATGGAGTGTAGTTGAAAATGATGTTCAAAATGCTTTAAATAGATCAGGTAATTATGCTAATTCTGATCATTTTAAATCATGGTGTTTAAATGGCAAATGTCAATTGTGGATATTATGGGATAAAACAGTAGATTCTGCCAATAGATACTATGGTGTTGTTATAACTGAAATAGTCAAAAGACCACTATATAGAATATGCAATATACGTATCATGGTTGGCAAAGATAGATTACAATGGCAGCATCATATAAAAAAAATAGAAGACTTTGCTATAAAACAAAGATGTGATAAAATGGAGCTTATTGCTAGACCTGGATGGGAACGGGTTTTGAAAGAATTTAATTATATTAAATCCCATGTAGTATTAGATAAATATTTAAAGGAGAATAAATGTCCAGTTCAGGAACAAGTGGAAATCAGTCAACAGTAATTCAACAAGAACCATACGCACCATCACAACCTGCTTTAAATCAAATATTATCTGAAGCATCTACAATATATGGACAAGGCCCACAATATGTTGCACCAAGTGCTACTACATTAGAAGGTATTGCACAACAAGAAGCATTAGCTAGACAAGGTTATACTCAAATTGCAAATACACTTTCTGGTCAATATTCTAATCCATTTTTATCACCAATTATTCAACAAGCAGCCCAAGATGTTTATTCTGGTGTTGCTTCTCAATTTAGTGGAGCAGGTAGAACACCTACTTCTCCAATGGCTCAACAAGAAGTTATTTCACAAGTTGCGGCTAAAGCATTACCTTATGCATTTCAAGAATACGGATCTGAAAGACAAAGGCAACTATCTGCTGCACAAGCATTGCCTAGTTTAACTTCTGTTGGTCAAACATTAGAAGGTTATGAGCAACAAAGAATTGCTGCTCCATTAACATCATTAACTAATTATGCAAACATTGTTAATCCTATTGCACGTGGTGGTCAAGTTTCTACCACATTGCCACCAGCACCTAATAGATTAGGAATGGCTCTTGGTGGAGCTTTGCTAGGTGGATCTGTACTTTCACAAGGTGGAATATTTGGAAATAATCCATACATTCTCGGAGGTGGATATGGTGGAGCTTATCCTTCTCAATATTTAAATCCTTCATCATTTTATGGTGGATTTTAATTAATATAATGAAAAAATTTTATTACAATATAGAACAAAAGTTCAAAAACAAACCTCTTAAATATTATCTTATAGCTTTAGCAATCATTATTATAACTGGAGTTATATAATGTCTGGCGGTGGAGGTTTCATAGGCGACATTGTAGGCGGTGTTGGAGATGTTGTTGGTGGAGTTTTAGATACAGCAGGAGATGTTGTTGGTGGCGTTGCAGATGTTGTAGGAGATGTTGCAAAAAATATAGATATTAAAGATGCTGCGCTTACTTATATTTTAACAGGAAATCCTATAGCTGCTGCTGTAGCATCAACATCTATAGATGAAAAACTAGGATTTAATCCTGCAGCTTTTTATGATCCAACTACAGGTGGATTTGGTTTTCAAGATGTAAATGTTGGAGGAGGTCAAATGCCAGATGTTACACAAGGATGGGATAAAATAGCTTCTTCTGCAATTAACGCATTAGCTAATTATGCTACTAGTAGACCTGAAGAATCTCAACAATTAGGACAAACTGGTCAAAATGTATTATCTAGTATGAGTAGCATTTTAGCAGATGTAGCTGCAGGTAAATATAGTAAATCACCAGCTTCTGAATATAATACAAGATCAGTACTTCAATCTTATTATAATGGAGCAGATAACTCATTAAGTGCAGGTCTATTAAATGATTATGGAAATGCTAAAAAAAAAGTAGCTGAAATGATAGAATCCCCAAGTTCAATATTTGGAGAAGTTGCATTGCAAGGCAACCCATTCTATAATTTCATGAAAGAAAGAAATATTGGACAATCTAGACAACCACTTCAAGGATTGTTTAAACCTTATTTAGAAGAAAAAGGAATTATATAATGGGAATTTTAGAAGATCTTTTTAAAAATTCAACAGGTCTTATGTCTGGGTTATTAGCTGATAAAGCTACTGGTCAACAAAGTACAGATGAAACATCTATGGATGTATCATATGATCCTCAACAAAAATTTAAAGATCCATATACTACTACTACTACTAAAAATCCATATTATGGAAATATTAAACAACCTACTCCTTTTACTATAGATCCAAAAACTGGTAAACGAATGATTAATGGACAAGTAGATCAAAGCATAAGTCCTATGACTCCATCTAAAAAACCAAATGATATTGCTGAAATGGCAAAAAATCCTGGAATGTTTGAAAGAATTTTTGGTATGGATACAAAAACTTTTGCAAAAAATTGGCAAGACAAAGGTGGTTATGAAGGATTAATGGCTAACCCTGCATTTTTATTAGGTCTTGGAATTATTCAATCTTCAGCACAAGGTAAACCAATTGGATCAGATATATTTGACATAGCTGTTAAATCTGGTGCAATATCTTCACAGTACGCTGATAGAATTAGATCACGAGCAAGTGTATTAGGGCCAGTTACAGATGCTCAACGTGATATGGTAAGATCAGTATTAGCTGAAAGTGATTTAGCAGAAACAGCAGATGTATCTACTAAAATTAAAAATTTATTTAAAGGTAAAAATACAGAAGCTCTTAATAGACGTGCATTAGATGACGTAGCTGATAGAGCATTAAAATTAGCTAAAGCTGAATCTGCACAAAGAGGTGGTCAAGAAGTTAGATTAGATAGAAGACATATTGAAACTGCTGTTAAACAATTAAAAGACCAAGGTATAATTAGTTTTGATGAAAAAGGATTTTTAAGTTTCTTCTTTGGTAGAGGCATACAATCTACTGCTAAAGGTTTAGCTAAAGGTGGCCCAGTAACAAAAGGTGAAGATTACATTGTTGGTGAAGAAGGGCCAGAAATGTTTGTACCTGAAGTAGATGGAAATATTATAAAAAATGACGACTCTAAAGTTATTAACATGTTACTAGAGTCTAACCCACAACTTAAAAACGTATCTAGAGCCAGAGCAGTAAAAATCTTGAAAGCAAGATTTCCTGATTATTTCTAATGAAATTTACTAAATTTTATAAATTTAAAGTTACAGGTAATGTTCCAATACAAAAGTTACCTGCTCAAAAAACACCAAAATTTAATGAAACATCTTTTTCTCAACTATTAGATGAATCTAAAACTAAAAGATTAAGAACATTTTATGGCACTGATATGCCTAAATCATTTTATGAAAAACCACCTGTATTTTCTCTTGCTAAAGAAAGAGCAGAAAAAGTTGGAAGACGTGTAACAGAAAAAGGTTTACAAAGAATATCTAAAATTAGACAAGCTGCTGCTGCTAGAATAAAAGCAAGACGTGCAGAATTTGGTAAAGAAAAAACTAAAATGTTTCAACGTACTAACTATAGTTTAAAACCTACTGCATTTGCAAAACGTGTTAAATCTAAAGTAGCTACTTTACAAACTAAAGCAATTAAATTAGCTGATATTAGAGGATCTAAAGCACAAGCTAAAATGGAACAAAAATTAGGTGTGTTTGTAACCAAACCTAAAGATAGACCAATTTCTTTTTATTCTAAAAAACAAGATGTTCCCGCAGTTAATAGACGAGAAGATGAGTTTATTAAAAAGTTAAAACGTGATATGGGTTATTAATGTCCAATGAGTTATATCTTAATGATACACAACTTAACGATCCTATAAACGACCTTAAAGACGGGATCCAAGATCCTACACAATCTCAAGAACAATCACCTCCTGGTTTCTTTTCATCACTACGTAATCCTGTAGAATTAATGCTTGAAGAATCTTTACCTGCTTCTTTATACCAGTGGGTAACTGGTAATACTAAAAAAGTACAAGCTGAAAAAGCATTAAAGTTTTTGCAAACTTATCCACAATTAGAAGGTACAGGACAATACAATGAAGCTTTACGTATCTACAAAAAATTTGGATACCTATTAGAAGATGACAAAGAACATTCTTTTGATGCTAAAGAAATTCTTAATATGGCTAAAAAGTATCCAAGTGTAATGGGTGCTGAATTAGTTAATATGCTTATTGCAGATCCATATTTATTATTACTTCCATCTACTATGTTTTCAAGATTAGGTAGAGGAATTGTTAATGCTACTAAATTATCTTATGCTGATAAATTTAAACGTGTTAAACGTGTTAAAGCATTGGCTATGCAACAAGCTAAACGTGATATTAAAGTAGGAGCAATGGCTTCTACATTATTACCATTTGCATTTAGTACTGGATTACAACTTGGAGAAACTGGTGAAATTGATGCAGATAGAACTACTGCAGAAACAACATTTGGTGCTACTGCAGGTTTATTAATATCTACAGCTTTAGGTGGTATATCTGCAATGACATCTAAAACTACATTTGTTAATCAACCTAAAATTAATCAAGCCATTATTAATAGACTTAACAAATATTCTAAATTAGATGATGGTATTAAAATTACAGATAATGGTAATTATAAAATTACTGATGATTTATTTAATGATATTAAATCAGATCTTAAAGATTTTTCACCACAAAAAATTGAAGCATTTAAAGCTAAAATAGATACTTCTGTTAGAGAAGTTTTAGAAAATGGTAGAGATAGTATTAAATCTAGTTTAGTTAAAGCTGGAACTTTTGGTGCTATTGGTGCAACAGCACAATTTCTTACAGAAGAAAAAGATAAAGTATATGAATCTATAAAAGGTTTTGCTGCTGGTGCAGCTATTTATGGATTATTAAAAGGTACTAGCAAACTATTTAATCAAGCAAATAAATTATCTTCTATGGAATTAGATTTTGAAAGAATATCAGATACTATTTTAATACAACAAAATAAAGTTAATAGTAATGCTGTTAAATTTACAAGTTCATTAAAAGATCTATTACCTGATATTTCTGATCGTATTAAAGTATTTCATAATATAAATAAAACTAAAGTAAATTCTAATTTAGAATACAGTAAAACTGGTTCTATAATTCCAGACTCAGCACTCACATTAGAACAATTACAATTTAAAGAACATGTATTATCTTATTTTGATACTATGTATAACACTTTAACTAAAGAATTAGATAATCTTGGATTTCAAATTAATTATCGTTCTGCATATACTCCCTTAGTATTTCAAAATTTTACTTCAGGAACTGCAAAAGAATTTAGTGAACGTATATTTGGATCTTCACAAAAATCATCTAGGTTTTTTAAAGAACGTATATTTGATAATATTAATGATGCATTAGAAGCTGGTAATGTATTAAAACCAGGAATGGATGATCCAGTTAAATTATTACAAGTATATACATTTGCTGCATCTAAAGCTTTAGCTAATAAAAATATAGTTCATTATTTAAAAAATCATAGATATGTCTATGGACAAAATAGAGCAGGTTCTCCTATGTCACACTCTATAATGTATGATTCACAAAGTATAATTCCTGAAACATTTAAACCATACTTTAAAGAATTTAGACACCCTTTATTAGATAATAATAATTCTTATTTTGTACATCAAGATATAATGAAATCTCTTAATATGTTATTTGATGCTAAAAATGAAAATGAATTAATGGGTGCAATCTTTAATACCAATTTAATGATGAAACGATCTGCTGTTGGTTTTTCATTTTTTCATGCTGGTGCATTAGTTGAATCTATGTTTTTTGCTGGCGTACCCTTTAAAGTAATTAAAGAATTTTTAAAACCTAGATCTAAAAATCAAATTATGTCTTTAATAGATAATCCTAATTTAACATTAGAAAATTTTACATTTGCTAAAGAAGCATCTGAGCGATTAGGTTTTAAAGATATAGTATCATTTGCTAGAGCATCAAGATTAGAAATCTCTACTCCTGAAGATGTAGGCTATGATAGATTCTATGCAATTTTACAAAAAATAGATAATGATTTTTTAAAACCACACTTTGGTATTAAACCTATGGCCAAAGTTGAAAAAGTATATAAATGGTTTGATCGTATTACATGGGATCGTTTATTTAGCCAAGCTAAACTTTATACATTTTTAAAACAATTAGATAATATTGTTCAACCTGGAGATACCATGAGCAGTATTTATACTAAAGCTAGAACTGCAGCACAATTTACTAATGATGCTTTTGGTGGACAAAATTGGGAAGCTATTACACAAAGCATTGTAAATCCTACTTATAAAAAATTTGCACAAACATTATTTAAACCTGCATCTAGAGGTTATATGCAATTACTTATGTTTGCACCAGATTGGACAATATCTAACTTACGTATTATTGGTAAATCATTACCTGGATTTAACTCAGATCCAACATCTAGACGTATGTATCAATACTATTTTGCACGTGCAGCTATGATGTATGCAACTGTTGGTACTGCATTAAACTATATGTTTACTGGACATTCTCAATTAGAAAATAAAGATCCTACTAGAATTGATATGGGCAATGGACAAGTGCTTACTTTTAGTAAACAATTAATGGAACCATTCCATTGGATTACAGATCCTCAAGGAACTGGTTTAAAAAAACTAGGATCATTACCACGCAGTGTTGTAGAAATACTTACCAATAAAGAATATTTGACTACTAAATGGTCACCTAATATTACTAATAATGATGATACTGCTATAGAGAAATTTTTTAAAATTGGTGGCAAAGCAGGTGAAAAGTTTTTACCTATTTGGCTATTACAATCAACTCGTACCATTTCTGACAGATTGCAGAAAGAAGGTATTAGTGCTGATCTTGCTACAGATGTAGCAGTAGATTTTATATTAGGACAAACTGGACATCCTAGATATAAAGGGCCAAGAACCAGTCAATATAAACTTGCAGGTCTAGCTAGATCTCCATATGAAACATTATTTTAATGAAAGTATTTATATTATTTATACAACTTTGTTCTAATATGTCTGGTATATGTTCTGATTACTATACAGATTATAAAGAATTTAGTACTTATAAAAAATGTGTTGTTCATGGACTTGAACAATCTACTAAAATAATTAAACAATTTGATGATGATATTATGAACAATGAACTTACTATTATTAAGTTTATGTGTATTGAACAAGACTCTAAAAAAGTATAGCTTTTTAAAACAAATACTAGTATAAATTGTATTATGAACAAATCAGTATTAATTATATCTGACACTCATATTCCATATCATCATAAAGATTTAATACCTTTTTTAAAAGATCTTAAAGAAATTATGAAACCAGATCGTGTTATTCACATTGGTGATGAATTAGATAAACATGCAATGTCATTTCATGATAGTGATCCTGATTTACCTAGTGCTGGAGATGAATTAAAAATATCATTACCAATTATTAAACAATTAGAAAACATATTCCCTGTAGTAGATTTATTAGATTCTAATCATGGAAGTTTAGTGTATAGACGATCACTCAAATACGGAATACCCAAAGCTTATTTAAAACACTATAATGATTTTTTAAATGTTGGCAAAGGTTGGGTTTGGCATGATGATCTTACTATTAAAACTTCTACTGGCCCAGTTTATTTTTGTCATGGCAAAGTAGCTGATGTATTAAAACTTGCCCAATCTATGGGTATGTCTTGCGTACAAGGACATTATCATTCTAGTTTTAATATTAAATATTATGGAAATAGTTTAGGTTTATATTTTGGTTTACAAGTTGGTTGTTTAATTGACAAAGATTCTTTAGCTTTTAGATATAATAAAACACAACGTGCTAGACCTCTTATTGGATGTGGTGCTATAATTGATGGATTACCAAAATTAATACCAATGGTCTTAGATAAACATGGCAGATGGTGCGGAAAAATTTACTCCTAGAGGAGTTAGAAATAATAACCCAGGAAACATTAAAAAAAATAATGTTCGTTGGTTAGGTTTGTCTGAAGAACAAAATGACGAAACCTTTTTTCAATTTACTGATGCCAAATATGGTATTAGAGCTTTAATGAAAATTCTATTAACCTACAGATTTCAACATGGATTAACTAACATTTGGTCTATTGTTGAAAGATATGCTCCTTCATCTGAAAATAATACTGAAGCATATAAAAACTATTTAGTAAATGAAACAGGTTATGGAATGTTACAAGAAATTAAATTTACTATAGATGATTATTTACCTGTAGTTAAAGCAATTATTGTAATGGAAAATGGCACAATGCCATATGATGAAGAAACAATTATAGAAGGAATGAAACTCGCATGGTAAAAACAGCAGCATGGCAACGCAAAGAAGGTAAAGATCCTAAAGGTGGTTTAAATCGTAAAGGTATTGCTTCATATAGAAGACAAAACCCAGGATCTAAATTAAGCATGGCAGTAACTACCAAGCCATCTAAACTTAAACCTGGATCTAAAGCAGCAAAACGTAGAAAATCATTTTGCGCTAGAATGTCTGGTATGAAACGCAGATTAACTTCTGCCAAAACAGCTAGAGATCCTAATTCAAGAATTAATAAATCTTTAAGAAAGTGGAATTGTTAATGTTACCTGCTTTAAATATAATTGCACCTTTAGCCAAAATACTATTTAATACAGTTGATAAAGCTATTTTAGATAAAGATCAGGCTGAAAAATTAAAAGCACAATTAAATACACAATTACTACAATCGGGAACTGAAGAACTTAAAGCTGCCGCATCTATAGTAGAAGCAGAAGCTAAGTCTAATTGGTTTGTTGCTGGATGGCGACCTACTTTAATGTATGTATTAATATTTATTCTTATTTGGAATTACATACTAGGGCCTGTATTAAAACTATTTACAGGAACTATTATTACATTTGAGTTGCCTGGAGATGTTTGGACTTTATTACAAATTGGACTTGGTGGATATGTCATTGGCAGATCTGGTGAATCTATTGCAAGGACATTAGTTAATAAATGACTTTTGGTGATGATCCTTTTGGAATTAGAAATAAACCAAAAAATAAAGGGATCACACCCTTACAATTTTTTATTATCTATTTAATTATGTGGTATTTATTCTCACATCACTTTTTTTAATGAACTGTATATATAAACTTTATTGTGGATTTTGTTGTTTACTTAAACAATGTAAATGCATTAATGAAAAAAAATAGTATATTACTAATTGGCAAGTGTAATGACTGTTGGAAAAATATATTTAATAATACAACTTTTATTGTATTAGCAAATCGTAAAAGACTATGTTGGGATTGTTATTGTAAAACATTTAATAATCCCTCTCTAATATCATCTCTAAATAATGTATAGCTTTTAATATATCTTCTTTGCCATTTTTATTTTTATGGCGACATATATATTTAATAGCATTACCTTCTGCAAATAAAAGTTTATTACTATTTATAAATGTTGCTGGTTGTATAACCATATCTTTATAATGAGATCCGCCAATTTGTTTATCAGTTGTTACATTAAAAAATTTAGGATTTGTCATTATTTAGTTTTACAACTATTCGTTTATTATTTCCAGTATAAAATAATACGTCATACTGTTCTTGTGTAAATTGATAATAACCAATGAGCATTAAGTTTTTTATTTTATCTTTTATATATTCTGGATTATATCCTGCTATTTCTGTTATATAACAAAAGTCTTCAGACATGGTAGTTAACCATTCTATAGCTTCATGTTTGTATTTTAAATGTCTTTTATCCAAACCTTTATATGAAGCATCTTCAATAGCTTGAATAATAATTGCACAGAAAAGTCTTTTTTCTTTATTTATTTTATTCGATGGGTTTAATAGTGTCTTTACAAATGACTTCATAAGTTGTTCTATATTTGCCACTTGCATCAGAACGCCACTTTAAATCTGATGTTTTTAATTTGTTAAATTTTTCCATTGCTTCTTTTTCGTCTTTTGCATCTATTTCTACAGTTCCCATCATAGTTGTATAATGTTTAAATAGATAGATCATATTTTATTATTTCTACGACTAGCTTCTAAAGTTCTCCATACATCTATAATTAATTGTTCTTTAGCTCTTTTATTTTCCATTGCACCTACTTTTTCAGCTAAAGCAGCTTTCTCTTCTATATGTTGTTTATATACATCAGAAGCATAAAATCTTTGTTCTTTCAATGATATTGAATTATCAGTATCATTATTTATAATATTTAAAGCTTTATCTCTTTTAGATTTATCTTTTAAATACTCTAATCCTGAAGACAATTTAGCATGTTCTTCATCAGTTTCTGATATAAACTTTAAAGCTTCTTCAAGTCTTTTTTCCGTTATCATTATTATCCTTTCTATAGTTTAATTCTAATTTAGTAACATTCCAAAATTTAAGTTCAATACATTTATACAATTCTTTTTTCATTGCTTCAATTTCTTCTTTGTTACAATGCGTATTCCAAGTTAATATACAATTATAATTATTCACCAAACGATTCCTCTCTTGGTACAAATGGCAAATCTACTAATTTATATGGTTTGCCAAACTTAGAAG
>Ga0222714_10006021_pt1 | contig 11399 bp, 10 predicted proteins | sample C33_3DmetaG_FD_165048 | JGI IMG/M metagenome (GOLD analysis project Ga0222714, IMG submission 165048) | Estuarine water microbial communities from San Francisco Bay, California, United States - C33_3D | ecosystem: Environmental > Aquatic > Marine > Unclassified | place: USA: California... | reverse complement strand
AGAAAAACTCCTTAAATTTAATCTAATTCTAAAAGTAATTTAAAATACTTTTGCACCTATCAGCTTACCTAATAAGTTTTTAAAAAACCCACTATTTTTAGATGATTTGCAAATAAATAATTCATTAATAAATATTGCCTCAGTTTCAGATTGAACTGTAGATGCATTAAAATCAATAGTTAAAGTTTTTTTGAAAGTGCGACGTCTATCATCGGCAATAACTATTTTATCTACATAATCGCTTATATAAAATTTATCTATTTGAATTGCTTTGATTGTTCCACCTCCGTGTTTTCTTAAAACATGATTCATACTCTCAACTCTATAGGGGGTTGATCTTATTTCGTTAGAAACAGTTTTGGTATTAGTGTTAATTACAAAACTATAATTTTCAAAAGCCGCTTGCCTACTGTAACCTAAATCTTTAAGTTCTTTCTTTTGAGTTGAATTCAGACGAATTTCCATAACTTCATTACTTCTATCTTTTGAAACCCAGTGGTAATTATAGCCATCCCAATATTTTTTAGACCATTGAAAGGTAGCACCAGTTCCTAACTCAGGATGATGAAAGGTTTTACTGCTAATACAGTAATCCAAGGTTATTGTAGCAGAAAAAACATTGCTAGTTAAAGTGATTATAGAACAAATACTTATGAAAATAATAAAGAAAAATTTTTTCATTTATTTAAAATATTTATAATTTTCACAAATTTAAACTTAACTTGTAATAGCTTTGACAAGTTCACCTATAGCTCTTGCTACTCCAGCTACGACACTAACTTTGGCAGCTATTCCCCAGAAAGTAGATTTTTCTTTTTTCTTTTTTTGAATGCTGTAATTGGTTGCGCTTCTCCAAACTGCAACGTTAATATAAACAACGTAAGCATAAACTAGCAAAATATATAGCAGACCAAAAAAGGCACCAATTTCACTTAAATTATCAAAATAATTTTCTAGTAAAAAACCTGGACCATTTATTACAATTCCAACAAGCATTCCAGCAATCCACCAGGTTTTCACTAAAGGCCATTCGCCTCTCCAAATTACAAAAAATAAATTATTACTTGGTTTGCTCATAGCTTAATGAAATATATTAACAAAATTCATACAGTATTAGAACTACTTTTTTAGCAAGCTTTAATTAGTGATTAATTACTTCTAACTTTTTGCATTAATAATTTTTCTCACAATTATAATTTTTTTGGATTATCTCCGACAATGACAAAGGGAGCCCAAAACATTGGATGTGCTGTAGATTCATTTTTGATCATTTCTCTTTTTGCTAAAGTTAAAGATTCCGATAAAGATATATTTTTATCAAAATTTTTAAACGTATCTGTCATTATCTTGACAGCGCTATTAGTTTCCACACTCCAATGGGTTACCATTAAACTTTTTGCTCCCGCATGAAAAAAAGCGCTAGCTAATCCAGACAAACCATCTGCATCTGCGCTTCCATCTTTTCCAGCTGTATTACATGCAGACAATATTACAGTATCTGCTGCTAACTTAAGCTTCTGAATTTCAGAAACTGTTAAAACCCCATCGTTAATTTCATTTGGCTCATCTGGAGGGGTTAATATTATTCCAGGTTCGGCTATATTGTTTACTTCATTAGCTAACACGGCATGTGTTGCAAAAGAAATTACTTTATATTGATCTAGTTTAAGGCTTTTAACCTTACTTTCTGTAAAATCTTTACCCAAGTAAAGATCAGATCCATTTTGAAATACTTTAGATAAGTAAGTAAGTTCGTCCTTGGTTTCTGGTAATTCCTCGAATTTTAACAATTCTTTTTTATTAGCAATACCGTTTCTAAGAAAAAAATTATTAAATTTAATATCGTTACTTGCTACAGTAGTCTTGATAAATTTAGGATCTCCAAATCCAGCGAAATCCTTAGATGATTTAGCTTGGGCGATAGTTCTTAGTGAATAAAATGAGTTTATAGAAGGATAATAACTAATGCTAAATTTATTAACCAACCAATTAATATTTTTATAGTCATTGTTTTTGTCCACACCTACTTCATCAATCAACAGTTCAAATGGCATTGAAAGCAAGGATTTATGAGGAATAATTATTAAGTTATTTTTATTTTTTATTTTTTTTATTACAGGATCTAAGATCTCATTATAAAGAATTTTAGATTGTAGCACACTAAAATCCTTAATTTTTTTATCATTTCCAATTTCTAATGAAGCTCTAATATTTTTGATTATAGTATTTATTTTTTGATTATTAGTATTGATTGTTTCAAATCGAGTTTCATTACTATCAATAATAGCAACATGTAAATTATTTGGTGTAAAATAATAGGCAATCAAAACTTCATCATTTTTAATTTGTTTTTGTATTCTTTCTAAAGAAACTTGATTGCCAATAATTTGTTTTCCATTCAATTCTAATAAATTTAATAAAACTTTTCTTTTTTCAAAGATTTGATTTTTCAAATTTGCCAAATTATTAAAAATAATTTTTTTTTCAGAATCTATATCAGAAAATTTTTTTGCTTTTTCATAACTAATAAGTAAATTTTGATATTCTTTTTTAACAGAAGCAACTTTTGGATCTTTATTCCTTTCAATGAGATTTTTGACACTTTCGTTAATCGTAGTGGTTCTAGAAATTTCACTAAGCTCAATGATGGCATCTTTAAATAAAGTATTAGAGTAACGTGAAAAATTTTCTAATAAAAAACTATACTGTTTATCATTCAGTAAGTTGAGGCTATCAAAAAAAAGATTAATAGGTTCTACAAAATAGTTTTTTTTAATTGTAAATTTTGAAGAATAAATTCCACTCGCATGAGCCGAAATAAATTGATGAGATAAAGCAAGATTTTCAGTATATTTTTCTAAGTTTTTAGTTAAAAAATATAATTCAGCATATCGTTGAAAGACAAAGGCTTTTACAGGATGATTTTTTCCCAATTTATCCTCGATGACAGAAATAGATTCATCTAATAAATTTTTTGCTTCTTCATATTTTTTTAAATATATTTTGTTCTTTGCAAGCTCTATTAAAGTTTTAACCGTATCATGACCTTTCTCACTTACTCTAAGCTTCATAGAAATTTCATAATTCTTTTCGGCTAATTTACTATCGCCCAATGAGGAATATGCATGTGCTAAATTATGGTATAAAGTAGCTCTCAACGGAGCATTAGGATTGCTTTTTTCAGTAATAAATATTGCTTGTTTGATAGCGTCTATGGATTTATCGATCATCCCTTTCCTGCCATAATAAAGGGATAAACCATTATAAACGACTGTAAGCTGAGGCGATTCTGGACCATATTTTTTTTTTATAATCTCTAAAAGCTCTTTGTATCCTTTACCGGCCTCCTCATATCTACCTGTTTCAAAGTAAAGATTATAAAGTGAATTTAACGTATCATAATAAGCAAGAGGATTTTGTGGTTTTTCCGGATTCCATAAACTAATTCCTTCCAATAAATATTTTTCCGCTAATTCATAATTACCTTTGTTTTGATAGAGTAAAGCAACTAAATTTCTATTACTTATTCTGTTTTCTTGAAAGGAACCAAAATCTCTTGGCTCTTTATCTATAACAATTAAATATAAATTAAGAGCTTTATCATAATTATTATTTTGATAATACGCATGTCCCAAAGAAGACATTTGTTTCAAACATTCAATATGAAATTCACTTAAAGTGGACTGGCATAATTTTAAAGACTTGGAATGAAATTCAATTGCTTTTGGATAATTGCCCAAAGATGAATAGACTCCAGCAAGATTTCCAAAATTAATGTGAAGTTCATCATCTTTTTTTACGAATTTACTTAATTCAATAGATTTCAAAAAATATTTTTCAGCTATTTGTAAATTCTCAGTATTGCCAGAAACAGAGAATACATAAGTATAATTTAATCCCAAATCGTTATTTAATAAAATTTCAAAACGAATAAATTTTTCATTATCGATATTATTTTTATTATTATTTAATAAGTCAAATGCAATTAAAAGATACTTTCTTTGTAAACTAAAATCTTGTAACCAATAATAAGAAAGGGATACATTCCTATAAAATATAATTTTTTCTATAATTGTTAATTTAAAGTTTGATAATTTTTTTTCTAGTTCTAAAAAAGTTTTAACAGAGTAATCATACTTTCCTGCTTTAATGTAATCTGAGGCTAGCCCAAAATAAGAATTGTAATATTCAAGACTATTTTCTCCCTTACTTTTTTTTACATAATCTAAATATTTTCTTTGATAATCTTCACCTTTTTTATATTGATAAATATTTGTATGCCAAAAACCAAGAACATTATATGTTTCAGAAATACTTTTAAAATTCTTTTCATAAAAGTTTTCTTCTTCTATTTTTAGTCCTTTCTCTAAATAACTAATTCCATTTTTGATATCTCCTAACCGGTTATAATCATAACCAACCATTTGGTATTCAGTAGCTAGTTGCTGTAATAAATCTAGGTCAGGTCTTTTGATGCTCTCAAGAAGCTTAAGAGCTTCAAATCTAAGTTGAAGGGAAAGTTTTATATTATTACTACAATCTTTATGTCCGTTAGCCTCTCTGGATAATGCGTATGCCTGTAAAACTATTTTAAGTTTTTCATTATTTTTAAATTGTTCACTATTCTCTTTTTTGGTTCTAGCATTTTCTAAAAAGAAGTTTTTGCAATCCTTATTTTTTTGAAATTCGATTTCTTTTTTAAAATCAGCATGAGCTATGGTGGTTAGGCAAAAAAAATAAAAAAGGCCAAAAATGGCTAATTTTCTCATTAAATAAACATATCAAATTTTTCAAAAAAAAATGAATAAAATTTATTCTCAAACGTTACCTAAATAACAAACAATTAAACAAGGAGAATAAAATGAAAAAAGTTATAGCTACTTTATTACTATTAATATCTACAAATGTTGCAATCGCACAAGCTGATATTAATAAAAACATATTTAACATGGGAGTAATGGAGTTAAATGAAACAACTCCTAGTGCTAAACCAGTGTACTGGAGAACATCTCCTGATGGTAGAGGTGGATCAATTTCAAGATGGTACAGCACACCAGGTTCAGGCGGACGATGTGCATTTGGCTGTTAATTAATAACTATAATTATTCAAAAAAGCCTCCAGTAGGCTTTTTTGAATAAAATTTATAAAAGAAAATAAAATGAACAAAATAATTGCAAGTATTTTAACATTATTAATAATCTTGATTAGTATAGACGCTAACGCCAAAGGATCTTATCGAGGTAAAGGCTATTCAAGCAAAAGTTATAGTAAAAGTTATTCCAAAACTTATAAAAACTATAAAAAACAAACTTATGTAAAGGGTTATTATAAAAAAAATGGAACTTTTGTTAAACCTCATTATAGAACTACTCCCAATAAAAATAAATTAGATAATTGGAGTACTAAAGGTAACATTAATCCCTATACTGGAAAATTAGGAACTGTTAATCCTTTCAAAATAAAATAATTTTAATATTTTAATATAGCTTATAATCTTAGTTTATAAATTTCAATTATTTTTATTTAATCAAAGTCCAACATAAACATAAGGTGCCCAAAAAAAAGGATTTTTAAATTTATTATTATATTTTCCATTAATAAATTCAATTTTAGTTTTTCTCAAAGCTTCAGAAAAATCTAAATTACTATTAATAAACTTTTTCATTGTTTCGGTAATCAATAAATATCCAGCACTGTCTTCTATGGGCCAGTGTGTTGCAACAACTGAATTAGCCCCTGCCAATAAGAAAGAACTTATGAGTCCACTAAATCCAGATGCGTATTCATTTTTTTTTGAACTCGTATCGCATGCAGATAAAATCACCATATCTGCATTTAAATCTAAAGAGGAAATTTCAGAACTGGTTAATAGTCCATCATCTATTTCATTTGAGATTTTGGGCGGTGTTAAAACTAAAAAAGGTTCATTAAAACCATTAAACGATCCAGAAACTTCGGCATGAGTTGCAAAATTAATAATGTTAAATTTTTTTAAATTTAAAGTTTTTACATTAGACTCTGTAGCAGAAGTATAACTAAGAATAGTATTTTTTTTAAAAATCTCTTTTAAAGTATACAGCTCTTTTTCAGTGTAAGGCAATTCCTGATAATTTGAATTAATTTTATCTACATCTTTTAAAAAACCTCTACTATTTAGATCTATAATTAATGATGTTAACTTTTGACTAGATTTTGAAAATTTAGGATTTCCTACACCTAAAAAATTAAAGTTTGCTTTTTCTGATTGTGAAGCTGTGCTTTTTTTAAGCTCCATTAAAGATGCGGTATTTGGTAAATATTTTATATTAAATTTTTCTATTAAATATTCAGCTGCAAAGCCCTCTTTTAACAAAGTTTCTGCATCATCTTTATAAACTTCCTTATTAACAACAAGTAATTCGAAAGGTATATCGCTCATATATTCATCTGTAATAAAATATAAATTTTTTTTATTCTTTATATATGGCTCAATCTGTTTCAAAAATTGTTGATAAATTGTTGCACCAAATATTTTTATGCTATTTGTTTCAACGGAGCTATTTTTGTTGCTTACTGATTTTAATAATTTTTCTTTTAAATCTGCTTTAAATTTTTGATAAACATTTCCATGTAGATTAGAAAAATTTTTTACATTAATTTGATAATCATTTTTTGTAATAACAATAGTCATTGCAGATGAAGCATTTTTTAAATAAATTAAAGCATCATCATTACTAAGTCTATCTTGTATTTCTTCTACTGAAACTGTTTCTTTAAAATTAAATTTATTTAATGTTGGAAAATTTTTTTTAATTTCTTCCTTTAAAATAATTATTTTCTTTTCTATCATATTTTTTTTATTCACAAATTCTTTATTAAAAATCTTATTTTCATTGTTATACATTTCAGAAATCAAATTTTCATATTGAATTCTTAAAATGTTTTGTTCATTAATTTTATCTGCCAAACCTGGAAATTTTTTGTTAATTAGATTATTTTTGGACTTAAAATAAAATTTTGCTTCTTCTGATTGAAGCATTTTGAAAATTTCTCTTGAAAGTTTCTGATATTCAGGGTGATTTTTATTAAATGAAATCAGTTCAAGCATAAGCAGTGGAGCAATATCCTTACCAGCAGTTTTTTGTAAAAAATCTGAATATTGATTTATATCAATATAAGATTTGTATTCATTAATTGCTTTTTGTACTAATTTAAAATATTCGTCATTAATTGATGGTTTGATACTTTGTTCGCATAAACCTCCATCATTTATTGCCAAAACTGCTAGAGTATTTTTTGTATTATTAATATCTTTATTTTTAGAAGTATTGACTAATTTTTTTAATGATTTGCCAATGTCACATATATAATTATTAATGTTGCGAGGGCCCTCTTTAAAATTAGCTTCTATTACTTTAAATTTTTTAAGACTAACAAGTCCATATACTTTATGGAGTAAGTAATCATTTTCAAATCGATCTTTTTGGTCTTGAGTATAAAGCGGATAATTTTTATCATTTATAAAATCTTTATAAAAAAAATTAATATCATCAATTATCTTAATAATATCTTCCTTCTTGTTGATGTCCCAATTTTTTAAAGAAACTAATCTAAAACTATAACACTGATAATTTTTTAATGGTAATAAATCACAATAAAGAAGGCCTTTTTTAATTGTTTGTTCTGCTCCGTTCCAATTTTTTAAAATAATTTGAGAATTAAGAAGTTTTGTATATAGAGATGGTAGATGGTTACTAAAGTCTCCCAAATCCTTTAAATATTCACTAGAATATTTATTTTTTTCGTTTTCCAAAAACTGTATTTGCTGTTCAAGTATTACAACTAACTCGACATATTTGCCAAATACAAATAATAATTTTGAATAAAGATTTAAATACTTAAACTTAACTTCATCAAGATTTGCTTGAAACATTTCCTTGCTAGTAAACTCTGAAAAGGAGGTATCTTTTCTGTAGTCTTCAAAAGAAAAAACATTTAAAAAATTAATTCCATCATTAATTTTTTTTACAAAATATTTTTCTTCTTCAAGCTCTACTTTTCTATATTCCCAGATTTGTCTTATTAATTCAATTTCTACTTCCATTTTTTTTAGTTTTGTGCTTGCGTAAGTATTTAACTTTTCTTTTATATAATTTTCATAATTTTTTTGCTGTCCAAGACCTGAAGAACCAGAAATCTGATGAAGGTATAGCAATTGATCTAAAATTTTATCCGATATCTTTTTATTAAAATCTATTTCTTTAATGTTCTCTCTCAAGAACTCCATTAACTCAATATGCTCAAGTGTATGATAAAATGACTTTTTTATATCATGTCTTGATATACATATATTAGCAACATTATAAATTGAATTTACTGTTTCATAAACTTTTTGATCAATCAAAAATTTTAAATTATTGCGATCAACAAAAATTTTTAGAACTGGCTTTAAATCTGTAGTGAAAAACAAAAAACAATTATTAGTGTTTAGATCGTTAGATAAAAATTTTAATTTTACATTCATTATCTGAAGTAATGAATTATTATTTTTTAAATTTTTAAAATGTTGCAAAGCAATATTTAAAAATTGTAAATATTTATCTTGGTAATTTTCATTCAGGTATAAATTTTCAATTTTAGAATAAATTATCATCTCAAATAATTCATCGTTATAGTTTTGATTTACAAGAAATTTACCCATATTGATAAAATTATCGATTTGATTGTAGTAGGATAATGTATTTCTTTTATATTCATCGTTTATAATTTCTAATCCCAAAGCTGATGCGTAATAGACGAATAGTTCCCTAGGTGTTGAATTTTTTTGAAAAGTAATTAGTTGTAAATCTATTAGCCTATCTATTATGCTCAGAAATTTAGATCTTTTTTCTAATTTAGCATAACAATAATAAAGATAGCTCAACTCATCTAAATTAACTGAACTATTTTTTAGATGTTGCTCAAATGTTTTTTCAAATTTGTTAATAATTTTTTTATAATTATCATTATTCGAGTTTGGAACGATACACTCCTTACTTGTGCCCTCTACACTCCTCAAGTATTCTTGTTCAATATTTTTTTTAGGATCTGCATATGCTATTTCTAGGCAGAATAGATAAATAAAAGCTAAAATAGCTAATTTTCTCATTAATTTAACATACCAAATTTTAAAAAAAAAAATGAATAAAATCTGTTCTCAAACGTTACTTAAACAACAAACAATTTAACAAGGAGAATAAAATGAAAATAAAACAAACTTTAGCTGCTTTAGCTATCTTAATTACTAGCATTGTAGCTTTAGACACATCTGCCAATGCTTTAGTAAATGTACAAGGATACTTTAAAGGAAATGGAACTTATGTAATGCCTCACGTAAGAACAAATCCAGACGGAAATCCTTTTAATAATTTTAGCTACAGAGGATATTAATCAATCAATTATTTAGCCCCCACTTTAGTGGGGGCAATCATATGAATAAAATTATTAGTACATTAATATTTTTACTATTTTTTACAAACATAGCTTTAGCAGAATTATCATTTGATAAAAAAAAATATTATGAAAATAGAGGATATTTTAAAAATGGAAAATATTACTCAAGCAATTATAATGAATTTATTGAAAACAGAATTAGACTTAGATGTAAGTACGAAATCTTAGATAGATTGGCAAAAGAAATATGTTATTAATACTTTTAGTAAATATGATTAACCAATTATCAGAAAATTTTTTTAAGAGTCTCTTGGTTATAGCTTCAGGAATTTCAAAAGGAGCAGATCCATATATTTTAATTAATGGTGTTGCTGAATATTTAATGAAAAACTGGGATCATTATAAAAATCATCCAAATCTAAAAGCTATTGCCATTTTAAAGATGAAAGGTTTGTACATTGATGAAATTAGAAAAAATAAAAATTTTCAAAATTTACCAACTGATGATGAGGGAAATATATTAGATATACCTGATGATCAGGAAGAAAATATTGTTAATAAATTAGAAATTAGAACTGAATTTAAAAAAACTTTATTGACCATCAAACTCATGGGAGAAAAATGCAGGGAGATATTAATGCTTGCTGCGGAAGGACTTTCCATGCAAGAGATGCTTGAAGTAACAAAGGTTAAAAGCTTAGGAACTGTTTTAAGCAGACTTTCAAATTGCCGCAAAGAACTAAAAGAAAGATTGGCTCATGCTCGATAATATTAAAATTATGCAATTTGCTGATGGAACTTTAGACTCCTCAGAAAGAGAGGAAGTAAGAAAACAAATAGATTCCAATCCTGAGTATCAAAAAATTCTTAAAGACTATATGCACACCGCTGATATTTTAGCAAACCTTGGGAATGAAATAAGATCTGTGGAACTGCCAAGTGAATTGAGGAATAAAATTTCAACTTTTAATCAAAAAGAAAAGAAAAAAATTCAATTAAACTCATCATCGTTTAATTTCTTTAATATTTTTAACTTAAAATATTCTGCAATTGCAGCAGCGTTTGCTGTAGTTTTTACCTTTGGATTTTATACCAATCAAATACTTGTAAATAAAAATGAAATTCCTTCTATGCAAACAGTAAGTGACTCTCAAAATATACAATTGAGAGGATCTTCATCTGAGACTGTGGCAAGTTTTTACTCTTGGTTTAATGAGGATAAATTTATGAATAGTGTAAATAAAAAAACAACAAGTTTGAAAATTGGTGAAAAATTTACCACAGAAATGTTGGATGCAAATAATCAAATAGTTCATTTTATAATTGATAAAGAATTTAAAAATAATGACGGTAAACTATGCAAAATAATTAGTTATGATAAAAAAGTTACATTAGAAAAGTCTAATAAATCCTATTACATTTCAATTGCGATATGTAATGAAAACAAATTTTGGAAATTAATGGCAATTACTTTAAACTGATTTTTTCATAACGATCCCATTTTTTATCGCCATCATCATCATAAGCAATAAGATCTGGTTTTCCATCTTCGTCACGATCAATAATTCCATAATCTATTTTACCATCTTCATTTTTATCCACTAATATTAACTCCCAAATACCATTTTGGTTTTTATCTATTAAAACTGCATCAATTTTTCCATTTTCGTTATCATCTACTAATGCCCTATCAATTTTTCCATCCTTATTAATATCCAAATACCATGTATCCGTAATTCCATTTTTGTTTGCGTCGTATGCTTTTGCGTTTGGATATTTTGCTTCTATCCACTGAATTCTGTTTGTTTTTTGTGTTTGTTTTGCTTTTTGTTTTAAAGTATCAGATTTAATTATATCTTTAGCGTGCTCTACAGCTACCGCAAAATTTAAATTTTCTCCAGGAAGTTTCATAGTATTAACTCCAACTAATTTTCCTTGATCGGAAAATAAAGGTCCTCCCGAGTTTCCTGGACTAATTGGAGTTTGA
>Ga0222714_10006016_pt1 | contig 11403 bp, 27 predicted proteins | sample C33_3DmetaG_FD_165048 | JGI IMG/M metagenome (GOLD analysis project Ga0222714, IMG submission 165048) | Estuarine water microbial communities from San Francisco Bay, California, United States - C33_3D | ecosystem: Environmental > Aquatic > Marine > Unclassified | place: USA: California... | reverse complement strand
CCACTTGTCACCACGGCGGTCGGCAGGCCCGCGACGGACGAGTTCCTTTTCCGGCTCGAGGACCATCGCGTGGACGGCGCTGCCGAGGTCGAAGGCGGTCGACCCCTTGCGGACCTCGTATTTCCAGTGCCGTAGGGATTTCAGATAGACCGTCTTCACGTCCGACGACGAGATCGCCGGGTCGAGATGGTAGGCTTCGTTCGTCATGTCGTGTCGGATCATCTTTTACTCCATCCGTAGAGTGCGATCAGGGCGGCCTCGGCGCGGCCATCATGCTTGACCAGCTTCCACTGCTCGGCATCGTCGGGCCATGTCATCGACGCTAGCTGCCGGCTGGCCGCCTTGTCGGCCGACAGGCGCAGGGATTTCTTCCATGCCGAAGGCTCGACGAAGCGTGTCGGCACGCCGGCAAAGGCGAGGCAGGCTTGCAGGATGCCGAAGCCTTCCGCGATGGTGGCGACATGCCGCACCCCGATCTTCTGTGGGTAGAACGGCCGCTCGACCCACGCGACGGACACCCTGCCGATGGCCGAGAGCAGTTCGCGCCGGCCGTCGATTGTGTCGGGCATGTCGTAGGTGGTGACGCTCCATTCGGTCACGTCGAGGGCGGCGAAAGCGCCCTGCTTGCCGGGATCGATGCCTAGGATGATCATGCCTGCTGCCTTTCGACGTATGCCGTCAGGGCGGCGAGATCGCTTTCGGTCGCTTCCTGCTTGGCCGTCATCAGGCGCCAGAGGCGGTCGTATGCGATCTCGGTCGCCTGGGCGACGACGGTCAGCCGCCGGTCGCCGAGCCGCTCTCGGAGTTGTTGCATTGTGTAGAGCATGGTTGGCCCTCCTTCGACGTGGACCCTAACCGCATGTCGCGCGGCTTGCAACGGGCTGCGTGCGATTTTTTTCGCAGGACACATAAATGACTGTTGACTGCGCCGCTGGACGCTGTATGGTGGTCCTCATAGAGCAACGGGCAAAGCCCACAGAGGAGAGACCGAGATGACCACGAAGCGCACCGCCACCGACGCATTCATCGCGAGGAAAGCCGAGATCGACGCCATGATCGCGCGGTTGCAAGCCATGAGCGCCGAGCATTTCAACGCCGATCCCGAGGCGATCAACTGGGGCCACGTCGGATCGCTGTGCTTCTGCGCCGAGCAGCTTGCCAACGCGATCGCCGCCGTCACCCCCGCATAAGGGAGAGACAGAGATGACGACCACCGCCCAGAAGATCGAACGCGCGCTTGAGATCCTCGAAGCCAAAGGGCTTTGGACGCCAAAACTCGACGATGCGATTCGCGAAGAGGCGCGCACCTGCGACGGCAAAGACAGCGCGCGCAAGATCGTCGCCGCCGTGCTTCGCAAGAAAATCACCGCCGCATAAGGGAGAGACGAGATGACCATCGCCGACAAGATCAACGAAGCCCTCGACGCCGGCAAGGCGGTCACCATCGCCACCTATCTCCGCTCGGTTCGCGTGACTGCGAAGCATCGCGCGGTCTGGCGCGCCGCCGGCTACGAGTTCTTCAAGGCCGACTCGACCGGCGCGACCGTGATGATCGACGGCCAGTCTAACGGAAAGCCCCGCTATGCCTGCATCAACGGCGCCAAGATTACCGCCGCATAAGGGAGAGACAAATGTTACGCAACGACTTCCAGCAGCACCTCGACGAGGATTGGATCGACTTCCGCCGCGAGGTCTGCGACCTCTATGACCGCAAGCCCGACCTGACCATCGCGCAGGTCGCCCGCATCTTCGGCGCCGACTTCGACGATGTGAAGCGGGCGCTGATGCAGGGTGATCGCAGATGACCGAGATCGACACCCTCAAAAGCAAGGTCGCCAAGCAGCGCAACGAGATCGCCCGCCTCGAGCAGAAGGTCGCTCAACTGGCCTTCGACAAGCTGCAAATGCACCGCGACATTCTGGCACTGAAGATCAAACTGGGAGAGCAAGCATGATTGACTCTGAAACACAGGATAGATTTATCAACTCGCTGCCGCGACTCGCTGATCTTGAGGACATGGTGAAAATGATCGTGGCGATAGTGCTGGCATACGATGTCGCCACTGATGACTTCAAACTCATGATCCTTGAGTTGGGCAAGATCGTCGCCAGTGGCGATTACGACGAATACAGCAAGATGCAAAAGAAAGAGATGCACTGAAGATCAAACTGGGAGAGCAAGCATGATTGACTACTGGGTCGAATGGAAAGTTGTCCTCGACGGCGGCATGTATGTCGAGCGAGATGCGACCGCCTGCTTCCGGGTGCAGCCCGGCGATCACTGGATCGAACTTGAGACGATCACCATCGACGGCTGCATCTATCACGCTTCGATCATCGAGAAGCAGATCGGCAAGCAGGCGATGGCCGACATCATCAAGCGGGCCGAGGCATGGTGGGACGACGACGGTTACCGCAACTGGCGGTCGAACAATGAGTGGAACGGAGGGCGGTTTCATGCGTGAAAATCTTGGCAGAATGGCGCAGCACTTCGAGCGGCTGCAAGACGAACCGACGAAGCCCCGCCTGCGCTGCTTGCTGGCGGGTGCGGCGGCCGGCGCCCTAGGCATCACCGTGGTGCCGTGGCTCGCGGCGGTCATCATCTCGTGGGGGTGGTGATGTTAGGCTACATCAACTACTACGCCGACGGCACGACGAGTAAGATGTGCGCGTCACGCAAGGTCGCCGACCAGACTGCGAAGAGCATCAGAAAGCCCTTGCTCGGCGATCCCCGCAGGGCTGTCTGGGTCGTCGATCACAATTACAACGGCGACATCATCAAGATCACGGCAGAGCCTATCGTGCAGCCTTGGGAGCGCCATCCATGACCGAAGCACAACTCGGCGAGCTGATGCGCGCACAGGCTCTGAGAGAGGGTCACAGGGCGCTTCTCCCGAAGACCGACGGGCTGTCAGCGTGGCAGTCGGAGCAGGCCAACGAGCGCCGCCAGATGCTCGAGAATGCCATCTTCGAGGTGCTGCGGAAGACCACCCGCCCGCTGGTGCTGCGAGAGATCGTGCAGGCCGTTGACCCCAGCAAGCATGATGCCATCGGGAATGCTCTGAGGCGGTTCAAGGCGTCGGGCGTGGCGCGCACGGTCTACATCCCCGACCGGCTGGGGAAGACGAATATCGGATGGAGGCTCGCATGAAACTCGTTGTTCTCGCAGTCGTCGCAAGCACAAGCATCACCGCCGACACTGGATACGTTGGCGTCTATAGGGACATGGACCAATGCAAAGAGATGCAGGACATCTACATCAAGCACCTCGACCCGACCGCGATCATGGTCTGCGACACCGTGACCAGATTTCAGCCGGTGCTGATCCCGCCGCCGAGGCCCGCCGGATTGAAGCGGCCGTGATCGAGGCTTTCAGGATCGTGTTCAGGAAGATCGAGGAGGGGAAGCTATGACAGAAGACATCCCCGCCCGCCTGCGTATTCTCGCCCGCGCCGCCGAGGTAACGGGCGGCGAGCGGCAGGATAGCTACGGCCCCGTGGAGCAGAACCTGCAAAGGATCGCCGACCTATGGACGGCCTATCTCGACCTTGAGGTCGTCATCACCGCCGAAGATGCCGCATGGATGATGGTGCTTCTGAAGATGGCGAGATGCAGCGCGCACGGCTACCATGAGGACAATTATGTCGACGCGGCGGCCTATGCTGCCATCGCTGGGGAGTGCAGGAAGCCATGACCGAAGACAACATCGACGACCTTCGCCGCCAGATCCAAGACCTGCAACGTCAGGTCAACTATTGGATCGCGAGTAGCAAGCATTGGGAGAAGCTGTGGGAGAAGGCGGCCAACCGCGTGATGCAGCTAGACCCAGCCTTCGACACGGTGTTCACCACCAGCCCGGAGAAGATCAAAGCCCTCAGAGACGCGGTGTGGCAGGATGGCGACTGATCCGCTCCCGCACTTCAACGCGATGCCGGTCGTCATCAGGGGCGAGCATTACCCGTCGCAGCGGGCGGCGGCGGCGGCCCTTGGCGTCACGCAGTCGGCCGTCAGTCGGATGCTGACAAATCGGGGCCATCTCGAAGGCTGCGGCCTGCGAAAATATGGCGCGCCCGGCAATCAGAACAACGCCCGCCCGTTGACTGTCGGCCCCATGACGTTCCCGAGCCGCAAGAAGGCGGCCGAAGCCCTCGGCATCACCCGCAACCAGATCGAACGATGGGTCTCGAAGCGGGCGACACCCAGCCAGCGCGAGATGCTGATCGCCGCCGTCATGCGGCTGTCGATGGCCTCGGGCGGCGGGCGGCGATAATCAGGTCGGCCGCCATTTTGATCGCTTGGCTGGGCGTCATCTCGAGGGCGAACAATTCGCCGCCCTTGAGATAGACCCGCAGCGTGCAGTCTTCGTCTATTCGCCACGTCGGATGGATGTAGGCTCGGTCGCTCATGGTGTCCTCGTGTTGTTGCATTCATATATCCATGCTATTGATAACAGCATGAAAAGCATCGAGACCATCGGACGGGCAGGCGAATATCTCGTGGCGCATGTCCTCGAGTCGCATGACATCCGTGTCTCCCATGCCAACGTCTCCGGGCACGATCTCTGGTGCCGCACGCCGACCGGCAGGCTCGTCAGCGTGCAGGTGAAGACTACCGGCGCAGCCGTTCCGCATCACGCCGGCACCGTCTACGACTTCTGCAATAACTCCATGAGTTGGTCGCCGGATGTCTACGCCTTCGTCGCCCTCGACGCCGGCATGTTCATTTGCGAGGCCAGCATGTCGAAGCGGCGCAAGATCAGGTCGGAGGCGATGACGAAGGAAGCGATGGTCGAGTCGATCCAGAAGTTCTTCTACTGAGACAACTCGAAATGCGGCGCGTCGATGAAGGGCCGCTTGCCCTGCTTTCGCCGCTCGTCGACATAATCGTTCATCGCGTCTTCCATGCTGCCTTTCCAGAGACGAATGTCGTCGATGTGCCACGCGGCACCCCAGCGAACACCAACGCCGACTTGCTGCGCGCCTTCCTTCATCGCGTCGGCGATCTCGTCGTAGACGTTCAACTCCCACGACGCCCGGCCGCCGATGTAGGCCATCAGATCGACCGCATTGCCGCCGATGTGCTTGCTATTCATGGTCTGGCTGGCGCCGCTGGCAACCAGCTTGCGCTGTTCCTCGATGCTGCGAAGACCGCAGATGACCGCGAAGTCGATCTTCGTCGCCGTGATGGCGTAGCGCACGATGGCGACCAGATCCTTGTCCACGCCCTCCAGCTTGGCGAGCGACTTCTTCGATAGCGAGAAACCCATTTACCTTCTCCTGAAAAGCCCGATGAAACCTCGGGCCATCTCCTGCGGGCTGGGCAGCACCCAGCCGACGACAAGCGCGATCCATATCCAAATGGGTATGTCGCGCACGTTGTTGATCGTCACGCTTTCGACTGACGCGGCTTCGACCTGCTTCGTCTCCGTGATGATGTCGCGGCCGGCCTCGGTGCGCTCCTGATTTGCGACCAGTTGCTGGGTGTTCTCCTTGCCCGCCTGCACGTTGGCCGCGACATTCGGCCCGCCGCCGCCGAGCATACCCAGCGGCAAAGCGCCGCAGCCCGTCAGCACGAGGGCCAATGCAATCGCCTTACCCTTCATCGTCTCGCTCCCTCGTGCGGACGTAGGCCGACGCGCCCATGAACGCAGCGACTACGCCCATCTGGGCGGTGTAGAACATCGTCATCAGCCCGCTCAGGGCCTCGATGCGTTCCGTCGACAGGACCGGGAGAATGAGCGCCGCCGTCAGCCCCACCATGCTGACCATCGCGACCCATGCCATATGACGCTGCTGGTCTTGCTGCCGATCCCAATTGTCGAGGCGCGTCAGCCGTTCGTGCTTGCTGATCTCGCCGTTGGTCACGGTCCCGTCGCCGTCGAGGTCGGCCACGTCGAGGATGCTGTCAGGCTCAAGCCGCTTCGGTGTCATTGATGGTTCTCCATCCACAGCCATGCCACGATGGTCAGAAATCCTGTCACGCTCGTGACCATCACAAGGATCAGCAGAGCCGACACGATGGCCTCCTTGATCTCGGCCTTCCGATGCTCATGGTCGGCGCGCTGCTTCCTGACCTTCGCCTCGATCCGAAGGAGTTCGTCCCAAGCCGACTGCCCCATCGAAAACTGGATGTAGGTGCGAAGTTCGTTGCGCTGCTGTTCGAGTTGCTTCTTCGCGGTGAAGATCGCGATGGCTTCCTGCTGCACCGACTGGCTGAATGCCTTATACCACGGCGGGTCTTCTGCCTTCCGCTCAAGGAAGTCGATGTCGGAAACGGCGCCGGCCCATGTCGCAAGCTGGCCGCCCATGTCTTGGATCTCGCGACCGATCTCGATGCCCTTCTTGATCGCGTTATAGGCGGTCGTCGCGGCGGCGATGATGCTTACCGGGTCCACCGCATGATCGCCTATTTCCGCAGCGCGTGTTCGATGCTGTCGAGTTTCGCAAACACAGCTTCAAACAGACGGCGCATTTCCTTGAACTCTCTATCATGCGAGTTCTTTTGTTCGGCCATCGTGGCGCGGATCACGGCTATCTCGGTTTCATGCCGCTGCTGCCTATTGAACATCCAGATCACGAAGCCCGTGACCGGCGCGACGATCCACTGCATCACCGTGTCGAAAAGTTCCATCGCGGCCTCACGCAATATCATCTGTGATCTCGACCCGAATGTAGGTGTTATTCGGGAATGTCTCGACGGTCGCGTCGGGATAAGTCACCTCGAACTCGGCCGTGTAGGTGCCGACCGTATCGGTATCGGCCGCGATCCAGTTATATTGCACGATGCCAAGGGCGGCCGAGATGACCGTCGCCGCCGCATCCACCTTCGTCGTGTTGCTGCCGAGCGCGCGCATATGGAAGCGCACGGTGGCGTTGATGAGATCAATCGGGTCGCCGTTCCCGTTTTCAAGGGTCGCCCGGATCGACGGGGCGGTGTCATTCTGCTTGAGATAGAAGGCCATCACGCCGCCTCGTTGTTCACCGGGGAAACTATAGCAGCATTCGCCCCCGCAAGCGAGAGGGTGATCGTGGCATTCGTGTTGACATGCTCGAACCGGCGGCCGCGCACTGCCAACAGATCGGCATCCTGCCCCGTCAGCGTGAAGAGGCCGGCCTGCCCGATCCTCAAGAAGCGGCCGAACGCCGCCGCCTGACCCGCCAGCGTGAAGGTGCCGACCGCCGCCGGGAGCGACAGATCCGGGATTAGGTCGGCCTCGTCGCCGGTCAGCGTGAAGGTGCCATGCGCGGCGATCAGGCTGCGGCCGAAGATTAGACCTGTGTCCTGCCCCGTCAGCGTGAAGGCGCCACGTTCCGCAGGCAGCGGCCGCCGCACGCGGAATGTGGCCGTCTCGACGCCAACCGTGAACGTGCTTGCGCCGGCGTCCAGCCTGCGGTTCAGATCGAGGTCGGCATCCTGCGTCGTCAGCGTGAACGAGCCTTCGCCGCCGACCAGCGCGGTGTTGACGAGCAGGTTCGCGTCCTGCCCGCTTAGGGCGAACAGCCCTGCGCCGGCCGTGAGGCTCGTGCTGATGTCGATGTCCTCAAACGTCAGCGCGAATGTGCCCGTGCCGCCGACGAGGGGGTAATTCCGCAGAAGGCCCGCGTCCTGACCCGTCAGCGTGAAGTTGCCAGTGCCGCCGTCGATGAAGGTAGTCGGCGAGATGTTGGCGTCCTGTCCCGTCAGCGTGAAGCTGCCGGCGCCGTGGGCGAAGGTCGTGTTCGTGTTCGCCGCCTGCCCGGTTAGAGCGAACGCGCCCGTGCCCGCCGTCAGCCTGACGTTGAAGAATGTCTCCTGCCCCGTCAGCGTGAAGCTGCCGGCGTCGGCGGGAAGCAAGAAGCCGAAGCCCGCGTTCTGGCCCGTAAGCGTGAAGGTGCCGGCGTTCGCCCGCTTGCTGACCTTCATGTTGGCGATCTGGCCGGCGGTGATCCACGTTCCCTGCGTCACCGACATGCGACCATCGAAGCGGCGGTCGGCATCCTGCCCGGTCAGCGTGAAGCTGCCAGCGTCGGCTGCCATCGATACGATGAAGGCCGCCGCCTGCCCGGACGCTGCGAAAGAGCCGTGATCCGCCGCAAGAACGGCGGTTACCAGAAGGCCGGCATCCTGCCCGCTGATGGCGAAAGAAGCCGCATCCGCCACAAGGGTGTAGGATGCGGCCCCTACGTCATCAGCGAGCGTGGTCGAGGCAAGCGGCGAAAACCCGAGCATGATCGCTCCTTACGGTTTAACGGGCCACTCGACCTGATGCGGGAACCCTGCTTGCCCTGTTATATCACGAAGCGCCTGCCGATACAGTTCCCATTCCGCCGGGATGTTCGTGCCGCGCTCGGTGTGCATGATGACGATCCAGTCAGTCTCTGCCAACAGACGATCACGCTGGGCGCGCACGCTCGCCGCCGCTGTTGCATCGAGGCCAGCCTGATACGCCTGCTCCTGCTCGGCCTTCGTATGCGTCACGCCCTCGTCGTCGGTGTAGTCGGCGAACATGTCGCGGATCGTCCACCGCTCGACCCAATTGCCCTTAACATCCTGCTCGACGCCATCGCGCACGGCGGTCTGATACGGGCCTGCGTCCGGCTTGGGCGTGGGAAACACCGCATCGAGCATGAGGCTGTCCAGCGTAGCCTGCGTCCAGACGCGGGGGAACGAGGTGTTGGCATGATGCCGACGCCACTCTCCCTGCGATTTCACTTCGCCTGTAGTTCTGTGCCGATAGTCGCCCATAGTTGATCCTCCTATGCGATGGCGAGATAGATGTAGCTTGACCCAGAAAGATTGATAGGGTGCGTTATACTGTCTTGATTTACAATAAAACCAACACTTGCTGGGTCTAAGTTATCTACATTTGTAACCTCAGCATCGGTCGTGTTCAACTCAAGGAACGGATCGTTGCCCGAGACAATGCCGCGAGCCGTGTCCCACATATACCAATCGCCGTTGCTGTCCGTCCGCTTGATGAGGACAAAACGCGCACCGCCCGTGAAGCCGCAGTTGATGGTCTGCGACGAGCCGTTGCCCGTGTAGCTGCCGACCTTGCTGATGCCGGGGAGTGTGGCGAAGAGGTAGGCGATGTAAGTTTGGCTTGAATTGTTGCTGAAAGAAGCGCCAAGCTGAAAAGATGTCTCGTTAAAAGTTGAGCCAAACCAATCAGAAGAGTAGGACCCCCAATCTTCATTGAGCGTTAAGATGTGACCAGACGTTATATCTTTTGAATATACGCCCCAATCACTAATGCCGTTTCTGCGTTTTACGATAATCAACTCAGGCGCAACGCCCAAGTTATGCGACACAAGACGGCTTGCTGTTCCATCCCCACTATACGCCACCACATCCAAGAAGCCGGGGGCACGGGCAAACCCCCACAAAGTATACCCGGAAGAGACAGCATTGTTCCATACACCGTCCATCCTGTCCCAAATTAGATTGGGCTGAGAAAGTTCGGCGGCAGTTGTATTAGTTTTCATATAGCCATCTCCCGTCAGACGAGGGGAGAAGTAGAATTTATCTCCAGAAATCCTCTGGCCCAGCAATTCAACATCAGTAACAAATCCCGTCACAGGCCCATTTGTAGTAGACGGACCCTGCAAGACAGTATTAAACACCTCCGTCCCGCTCGTCGGCTCACGCATAGGGCCACGGCGGATGGCGATGTAGATGTAGGTGCCGGAAGAGTTGTTTACATTTTGCTCATTTGACTGAACAGTAAAGCCATCTGGATTTGCTTTGACTTGATATGTGCCGGCAAGGAAACTTCCGGGGTCAGCTTCAGCTACCGACAGGTTTGCAGCCAGTAAGTTGTTGTAATTGGAATGATTTAAGTTTCGCATATTATCCATTATGCACCAATTGGCATAATTGTTCCCTTGGTCTATGCGCTTAATCATTAACCACTGCGGTTCCCACCCAAGAGTGATTGTGGGATATGTTGTTGTGTTTCCGGCATAACTCCCACACGCAATCAACCCATCCGAGCCATCACCAGACGGCCCCAGCGGATCGTGGGCGAAGAGGTAGGCGACGTAGGTGCCGCCTGAAGTATTCAAGTCGCTGGCGACTGAAAACACTGTATCAGTAGGCTCAGTGCTGTTAATAAGCTCTTTATTGGCTGAAGCCGCAGCAGTCGTGTTGAGTAACAGAAGTGGATATTGTGTGGCCCCAAAGTTGACTCCACGATGATATACATACCAATTCTGAGATGTATCCGTTCTCTTTACGATCAGGCATCCAACAGTCGTGCCTAGATTGTGCGACACCGTGCGGGCAGAACCCGTCCCCGTATACGTCACCACATCAAAAAAGCGGGGGGCTTTGCGGAAGGTCCATGAGGCTATTGGCTCTCCGCTAAAAAATGGATCGCTTAAACCTGAGACAAAGCCATCAGAATTAAACTGACTTACAGAATTAGAACCAGAAAGGTTAAACTCTGCACCTGTGTTACTTGTTCTGAGGGTGTTGTTAGCCCCCCTCTCTGTATCAGACAGTCTATGATCGTCCGCTTTAACACGGGATTTCTGCCAAACCAGCCCACCTTCACCAGCCAGATCAATCCCGTTGGTGATCGTCTGCGTGGAGCCGTTGCCCGTGTAGAGATACGTCGAGAACACGTCCTCAATCGCAATAACTTCGGGAGCCGCCGCCGTAGCGGAAAGCAGCTTAGATTTCAGCATCACGCATCCCCCACGCGAGCGCCGTAGACCTGTGTGCTGACCTTGAACAGCACGATGACCGTGTAGCCGGTCGTGTTCAGCGTAGGCGCCACGCCGCCGTCCGTCTTCCACACCACGCCAGAGCCGCCGAAGGTCGCGTCGGTCCATGTCAGCGTGTAGGCAGAGCCGTCGTCCACCAGCAGCGTGACCGATTCACCAGCGGCAAAGTTCGTGGCCTTCGGGGTGCGGCTGGCACCAAGCGTGATAAGCTGCACAGAGCCGTTGCCGGGATCGATCTCGAAGGCAGCGCCGTCGGTGATCGTGTAGACATCCTCGAGGATGGTGCCGACGATGGCCGGGTCTGTCAGCGTCTTGCCGGTGAGCGTCTGCGTGTCGCTGGTGGTGACCACCGTCGCCCCGATGCTGAACTCGTTGCCCACAAGCTGCAAGCCGGTGCCGGCCGTGTAGGTCGTGTTGGTGTCCGTCGCCGCGATGGTGAAGTTAGGATAGCTGCCGGTGATCGTGACGTTGCTGCCTGCCGTCAGGGCGACAGTCTGATCCGGGGCGCTGTTGGTGATCGTCGTGCCGGCGATGCTGATGCCCGTGCCGGCGGTCAGATCGGCCGCCTTCAGCATCGGGAAGCCGCCGGCCGTCGAGCCATCGTGGACGACGACGACATCCTTGTCGGTGTCAACCGTCACCTCGCCAACGGCGCCCGTGAAGCTGCTATGTTGAGCCGTGGTGCCACGGCGGAATTG
>Ga0222714_10006015_pt1 | contig 11404 bp, 9 predicted proteins | sample C33_3DmetaG_FD_165048 | JGI IMG/M metagenome (GOLD analysis project Ga0222714, IMG submission 165048) | Estuarine water microbial communities from San Francisco Bay, California, United States - C33_3D | ecosystem: Environmental > Aquatic > Marine > Unclassified | place: USA: California... | reverse complement strand
TCGCAGTTGGTGAAATTAAACTGACTGATGATACAATCAATACACCACAACTTCTTTCCGGAATTTCGACTTTCACTGGAACCACGGAAGTTAGAAATTCATCCTTTAAAGTTACTAATACTAGTGCATCAGGACAGTATCTTGAAATCATACAAAATGGTGATAGTTCCTTAAATCTGAATAAGGTAGGAACTGGTTCCTTCTTCATTGAAGGTAATAACATTTATCTTGGTGATGATGATAGTGCAGAAACCTATGCTGGTTTTGAAAAAGATGGTAAGGTATTTTTAAACTTTGATAATTCAACCAAACTAGAAACCACTGGATACGGTGTAACAATTACTGGTGGTGTTTATGTTTCTGGAATTTCGACTTTTGCATCTGACCTAGACATCAATGCCGCAATTGACGTAGACGGTCACACTGAACTTGACGAACTTCAGGTTACAGGTATATCCACATTCACCGCAGACATTGACATCAACGCTGCTATTGATGTTGATGGACACACAGAGTTGGATGAACTTCAGGTTACAGGTGTTTCTACATTCGCATCATTAGTTGACTTTAATGGTGGTGTTGATATATCTGGTCATCTTGAAATTGATAATGTAAGTATTTCTGGCATTTCCACATTTACGGACACAACCGATAATATTCTAGGTGATGCTAATACTGGATCTGTTCAGATTGATGGTGGACTCGGAGTTAATAAGAACGTAACAGTTGGTGGAAACTTAGATGTTCAGGGATATTCCAACTTTGTTGGTGTCGTAACCTTCCGTGGCGGAACAATTAATATTGGTGATGCCGATACTGATGATGTTAATATTGGTGGTGAGTTTATTTCGAGTCTGATTCCTAATGATGACGCAACTTATACTCTTGGTAGTTCTTCCAAGAGATGGAGAGATGGAATCTTCTCTGGCATTGTAACAACTAATAATCTTTATGCATCTGGAATCACAACAACCGTTCTATTCAATGTTGGTGTTGGTGGAACTGTTATTACAACAACTGAAACAGGACTGGTTGGAATCAATTCAACTGCACCGACTGTGACTCTGGATGTTGGAGGCACTATAAATAGCTCTACAGATGTAACAATTAATGGAACAAGTGTCCTTACTACAGCAACAAATGATGCAGTCGCACTTGCAATCGCACTAGGATAATACAAGATGGCAAATACATTTAAATTAAAATCAACATCTAATGTAGGGGTTTCAACGGTTGGGATCTATACTGCAACTTCGCCAGTAACTGCGACTGTTGTGATTGGTATTACTCTTGCGAATACATCAGGTAGTGGAATTCACGTTGGTATTGGAATTACAAGACCAGCAGCGGATACTACCAAGCAAGATATTAATTTAATTAAGGATGTTCCCATTCCACAAGGATCATCTTTTGAATTTATGCAAGGGAATAAGATTGTATTAGAAGCAAATGATACGATCACTGCCAAGAGTGATGTTGCCAACAGTCTTGATGTGGCACTCACTATCATGGAAATTACCCCATAAGGAATAAGATATGGCACTTACTAAAATCAGTGGTGGTGTAATTCAACAACCAATTAATGTCGGCATTATTACTGCCACAAGTGCGGATTTTAGTGGAATTGTAACTGCTGGATCTATCATTGCAAATACAGCAACTTTTAGTGGCAATGTAAGTATTGCTGGATCTCTGACTTATGAAGATGTAACTAATATTGATTCTATTGGCATTGTTACTGCTAGAAGCACCATCGACGCTCAAAGTAATGTAACCGTAGGTGCTGGTCTATCTGTAGTTGGTGTTTCTACTTTTAATAATACTTTAGACGCTCAAAGTAATGTAACCGTAGGTGCTGGTCTATCTGTAGTTGGGGTTTCTACTTTTACATCAAATATAATATTAACTGGTGTTGGTCAATCAATCGGTATTGGAACAGCATCTCCAAGAGTTGCGATTGATGCTGCAGAAACCACAAATGCGATTGCCCTCCCACAAGGCACCACAGCACAAAGACCCACAGGAAATAACCCATACATAAGATACAACACAACCAACAGTGCTTTGGAGTTTTATAACGGCACTGACTGGGTAGAGATTATCAGTGACTATTTCCCTTCTGGTTCTACTATTTTAGGTTGAGGTAAGACATAATGGCGAACGAATATTTAAAGAGAACTCCTACAAGCACTGGTAATCGTAGTGTTTATACTTGGTCTGGATGGGTAAAAATAAATGAATTAAATTTAGATAAGTATTTATTTTCAAGTGGAGATGATGCATCAAATATTTTTTATATTACATTGAGACAAAATTCTAATAATAACAATATTACTATTTTGTTTAGAGATGGTGATACAACATCACATGCTTTAGTATTTAATAATAATTCATATAGAGACCCAGGTTCTTGGATGCACCTTGTTGTTGCGGTGGACGCCACAATTACTACACCAACACAAGATAGAGTCAAAGTTTATATTAATGGAAAAAGATTAATTAATCCAACCACAGATCAATTAGGAAGTCTCAATGCAAATTCACAAACCGCTACCAATGCATTAGAACTTCACACTATTGGTGATTACAGTGTGACACCAGGAACTTATGCTAAAACACAGATATTTGATTATTATCTTGTAGACGGTCAAGCACTCACCCCAGATGTGTTTGGTTTCTATAAGCAAGGAAAAGGTTATATCTCTGCTGGTTCTACACAAGCAACTGATTTCCGTCCAGGACAGTGGGTTCCAAAAACACCAAGAGTCATTAAGACTGAAATCAACCGCAGAGGTGGTTTTGGTGTGAATGGTTTCTATCTACCGATGAATGATAGTTCCAACTTCGGTGCTGACTTCCACACCACTCCTAATAGTATTATCACTCTGAAAGGTGAAGACTTACCACAACCACGCAACGGTGCTCCTACAACTACTGATGCTTATGTCAGTCAGTTAAGAGCAGACCCTTATGCTGCTAATTTGGTTTTTGCTGTTCCTGGTATTGGTACTGCAATAGGAGCAGATATAGTCACTAATGGATATGAATGGACTGGTGCTAGTGGAACTACTCCCCCTACTGGTTGGTATACTACTGGTTCAACAGCAACTTATTCGGTTAATAGTAGTGGTCAATTAGTATATAATAGAAATGGAGATGGAACGGGAGATACTGCAAAATTTAGCCAAGATTTAACCACAGTAAATGGTAAAGTATATCATCTGGTGCTTGATTTAGTTGCAAGAACAGGTGGTGGATTAGTTCTTGATGTTGGTGGTACAGTAAATGTATTTTCAACAACAACTGATACGGGAATTAAGAGATATACATTTACAGCAACATCAACCACTACTACTATTTCAATGAGAAATAGTTCCACTAGTGGAACCTTAACCATTGATAATGTCAAGGTAAGACAAGTTGATGATGCACCACTAGATTATTCTGCGGACATCAAAGGTAGTGGAACCAATAAGACTCTTACGGCAAATGGAAATGCTGGTGTGGGTTATGAGATTCCATCATATTATGGAAGTGCTTTGAGTTTTGATGGGACTGATGACTATTTTAGTGGTCCAACCAATGATTCAGATTTTCATCTTGGATCTGATGATTTTACAGTGGAAGCATGGGTATATCCAACATCATATGGTGCTAATGAAGGAATTGTTGGTGTTTGGGGGGCTGCTGCTAATAGAAGAAGTTGGTTACTTTATAATAACCCCGCATTACAACCATCAATTATTATTGACTCTGATGGTGCTGCTGGCGGAGGAATTGAAGCACTATCTGGAATAGCAATTACAACTGGACAGTGGACACATATTGCGGGTGAAAGAAATGGATCAACACTTTCAATATATGTAAATGGAGTTGCTACAGGTATTGTTACAAATGCTAGTGGTAGTGTTTATACTAACACTAGTGACCCACTAGATATTGGGAGTTTCAATGGTTCAAATGTGTTTGAAGGTTACATACAAGACCTCCGTATTTACAAAGGTGTAGCAAAATACAAAGGTGGTTTTGATGTACCGAAACCTTATACACCCATAGGTATTGCAACTTGGAGAGCAGTTCCTGATTGCACTGCGAATAACTTTGCGACTTTAAATTCTCTTTATAGAGGTGAATATAATGCCAGAACATTAACAAATGGTAATCTTACAATATCTCATAGTAGTGATGACGAGATGGTTGCCACTGTTGGTATAACTACTGGCAAGTGGTATTGGGAAACTTTACCATCTGCTATTAGTAGTAATAATAATTACTATGGTATTGTTGGGGCAGGAGCAACTAGTTTAAGAACTTTATCATATTATTATAGAAGTGGTAGTGGAACTATTGTAAGAAGAATTGATAATGTAACTACTAATTTACAATCTAGTCTTACAAATGCTTCTGCTAATGATGTTATTGGCATTGCCTTTAATGCTTCTGATAAAGAGCTATCTTGGTATTTAAATGGAACTCAATTGGGAACCACTGTAACAAGTATAGCATCTACATCAATAGGTACACCCGAATATTTTCCATTTGTTGCTAATCAAAATACTGCAGTTACTAAAGTTAATAATCTAAACTTCGGTCAAAACCCAACATTCTCTGGAAACACAACCGCAGGAACCTTCACAGACAGTAATGGTAAGGGACTGTTTAAGTATCAACCTCCAAGTGGTTTCCTAGCATTATGTGAGGACAACTTACCAACTCCTACGATTTCTGATCCTGGTAAGCACTTTAAGACGGTGCTTTATACTGGTGATAGTAATAATGGTAGAAGTATTACTGGTTTAGGATTTAAACCTGACTTGGTTTGGTTAAAGGGAAGAACAACTGCTTACAATAACCTATTAGTAGATTCGGTAAGAGGTGCTGGAAATATTTTATTCTCCGATAGCACCAGTGGGGAAAGAGGTCTTGGAATTTCTCTTGTGAATTCTTTCAATTCGGATGGTTTTGGTGTAAATTATTTTTATGAAACCAGCTCAAATGCTAGTGCAAATGGTAGTTCTACTAATTATGTTGCCTGGTGTTGGAGAGCAGGAGCAGGCACCACATCAACAAACACAGATGGTTCAATACCTTCTGTGGTCAGTGTGAATCAAGATGCTGGATTTAGTATTGTTTCTTATACTTCAAATGGAACTAGTGGAGCAACAGTAGGTCATAATCTCAATAAAACTCCAAGTTTTATCATTGTAAAGATGAGAAGCAGTCAAGCAGTTGGAAGTGCTGACTGGGCAGTGTATCATAAGTCTCTTGGAGCAACAAAAAATGTATGGTTAAATGCTACAAATGGTCAAAATACTTCTTCTGCTTATTGGAATAATACTGAACCAACTTCTTCTGTATTCAGTTTAGGTAATGACTTAGATACAAATCATACTAATGGATATAATTATATCGCTTACTGCTGGGCAGAAATTGAAGGTTTTAGTAAATTTGGAATCTATGTAGGTAATGGAAACGCTGATGGGCCTATGGTGTATACCGGAGGAAAACCGGCGTTCTTAATGATTAAGAGAACTGATACAACAAATGATTGGGTCATAAAAGATAGTTCTCGCAATTCTATTAACCCAACTAATCTTGATCTTTATGCTAACACATCTCAAATAGAAGTACTTTTCAACCAAATTGATTTTTTAAGTAACGGATTTAAAATTAGAAATACTAATGCTTCGACAAATGCTTCTGGTGGGACATACATTTTTGCCTGTTGGATGGAAAGTCCGTTTACCACAGCAAACGCTAAATAACTAAAAAACCTCCGATGATTATCACATCAAACACAGTTAATCACGAATATACAATACCCCGTTTAAGTATTGTCGGAGAAGTAGATGGGTTTGAGAATGTAGCATATCAGGCACAGATATACTTACACTCCTCAGTGACCTTTGACCATACTTATGAGACTACCATTTATGATATGGAGTCTCTTGTTGGAGTCACAACAACAGTCACAGAATCAAAGACACTCACAGAATTCACACACTTTAATGTTGACCTGAATACTGTTGGTATTGCTACTGCTTCCTTTACTGCCTTTGATGACCTAGAAGAAGACGAAGTGATTCAGTGGTGTCTTGATGCTGATACTGATAGGATACAAGGTATTCAAGATACACAAGAAGCAAAAGTTCTTGAAGAAAAGGATAAAGTCTTAAATCCTAGAAAGTATTATAGAGATACTCCTGTGACTCCTTGGAGAAGAAGAGCAGACGAAGCAAATATAAATAACTAAAAAACAAGATGGCATACTTAGGTATATCTCCAAATTTAGGATCTTATACTAAACTTGATGATATATCAGGTTCATTTGATGGTATTGAAACAACTTTCAGTTTGACATCTGGAGGTAAACCTTTTTATACTACAAATCCTTATACATTATTCCTGGTTCTTGGTGGTGTTATTCAAGAACCAATTGCTTCTTTTACAATTGACCGTGATCAGATTACCTTTGCTTCGGCACCACCATCTGGATCACAATACTATTGCCTTGTTCTTGGAAATACTTTCCACACCGGTGGACTGAAATCAATTCCAGTTTATACTCGGGATTCAACTAGGCATACGGTTCCAATTACGGCAACAACTTTACCAGTGATTGGAAGGAGTGAGACGTATGCCGTGTTTATTAATCCAGCATAAATACACTTAAACAGATAAGTTATAATGGCGAACAGAGTTCCATTAATTGTAGATACATCGACTCTCTTTTTTAAAGAGTTGCCAGTAGGTGACAATCTCGACCTAACGGGATCTGGATTGGTTGGTGTAACCACAGTTAGTATAACTGGTATTACTACAATAGCGGTTTCTTCTGGTAGTACTGCATTAACCGTTGATCAATCTGGTGCTGGACCAGGAGTTCATATTGTTAGTGCTGGTGGTACTGCACTTTATGTTGGTGGAAAATCTCAACTCACAAGAGTTGCAATTACGACCACTGCTTCTGATATAACATTAGAAAATGGAATATCATATGCATTTTATCCTGGTGTAACTACTCTCACTCTTCCAGCATCTCCTACAGCAGGCGATACTTTGAGGATAATAAATAGAAGTAGTAGTACCACAACCACTATAGCAAGGAACGGAAGTAATATTATGGGAGTTGCCGATGACCTTACATTTGACTTGGTGAATGAAACTTTTAATTTTACATATGCTAATGCGACTGATGGTTGGATCATAAGTAGGTAAGGGGAAATTATGGCACAATCATTATCAAGTCTTTTCGGTAAAACATTAACTGGTTCTGCAAGCGGCATTTCAACCTCTGCTGGTACTCTATATGTTGATGGAGATATTAATTTTACTGGTGAATTAAAACAAAATTCGGCAACTTTTGCATCTGGTGTTGGAATAAACTCTGGTGGAACAGCAATTGGTGCTGGTGTCACAACTCTTAATTTTATTGGAATTGGAAATACTTTCTTATATAATCAGTCTAATAATAGTATTGACATTAGTATTTCTGGAGGTGGTGCAGAAGAAACTACATCAGTTTCGACCACAAGTGCAACATCAGTATTGAGTTTTGCAGCAGCATCATATCGTTCAGCATCAATTCTTGCACAGATCACACAAGGTTCTTCATATCAGGCAGGAAGATATTTACTCGTTCATGATGGATCAACTGTGACCGTTGTTGAAGAATCATCGGTTGCAACTGGGTCGATGCTTGGTTCTTTCAATGGAGCAATTAATGGATCAAATGTAGAGTTCCGAGTTACGATGACTAGTGCATCATCTGCCACAGTTATTGTGAAGGCGGATAAAATTTCAGCATAGGTAAAATAATATGCCTAGTATTCGTGTTGGTTACGGTTCAGACTTTGTAGTAAAGAACCAGAAGATTGGTATAGGAACTGATGATCCACAAGCAACTCTTGAAGTTAATGGTACTGTAAAAGGAAACTTTGAAATCAGCGGTGTTACGACACTAACTTCTTATGCTGGTTTCATAGCACAGAAACAGAATATCACCAAAGCAAGTACAATTGGATTCGGCACGGTAGGATTACAAACCGTTGGCGTATCTACTGGATATTCATACTATGAAACCGAAACAGGATACACAAGTCTGGTAGGAGAATTCAATACACTCTCCGATGATTTGATTGTAGATGACGGAAAGATATTTGAGATTAAGACGACTAGTATTACTGGTGTTACAACGATTGGAACACAAAGTTATGATTATGATACTTCAACAGTCAGTCTTGGAACACTGGAAAGTGTTAGTATTCAGTCACACTTCACACTTCCAAATGGTGGAATTGAGACAAGACCAGAGAATCCAATTGAGGGGACTGTAAGATTTAATGATGACCTGAATACGCTTGAGTTTTATAATGGGATTGAGTGGAGGCAATTTACAGTCACTGGTGCAAGTGGTCGTGGTATAAATGCAGGAGGAACATTAGCACCTGGATTGATAAGTAACATTTCTTATATCAATATTTCTACACAGGGTAATTCATTAAATTTTGGTAATTTAAGTGCTGGTAATGAATTATTTGGTTCCTGTTCATCAAATACTCGCGGTATATTTGGGGGAGGTAGAGTTCCAACATATACCAATGCTATTGAATATATTACGATTGCATCGGAAGGAAATTCAATCAGTTTTGGAACTTTGAGCACTATTGGAAGATTGACTAATTCATTATCGTCATCAACAAGGGGTGTTTTCTTTTGTGGATTTAACCCAACAGCACCACTTTCGGGAAATACCAATACAATAGATTATATACAAGTTGCAACCACTGGTAATGCATTAGATTTTGGCGATGCATCTGAATCTAAAAGGGTTTTAGGTGGATTTGCATCATCAACAAGAGGTGTTTTTGCGGGTGGATTCACATCAGATGCTGTAAAAACAATTCAATACATTACATTTGCATCTACAGGAAATGCAGTTGATTTTGGTAGTCTTACTGTAAAAGGATTTGGAAATTCTGGTTGTTCCAATTCAACACGCGGTTTGTTTGGGGGAAGAACTCCAAATCCAACATCTTTAATTGATGGGGGAATTGATTATGTAACTATCGCATCATTGGGAAATGCAACTAAATTTGGAGACTTAACAGTAGCAAGATATAGTCATAATGCTACATCTTCACAAACTCGTGCAGTATGGTGTGGTGGAGGTGCTCTTCCAGCAGTAACCAATGTAAATACAATTGATTTTGTAACTATAGCAACAACCGGAAATGCTGTAGATTTTGGTGACCATTTATTTACTGGAAGATATGGTGCTGGTTGTTCAGACTCTCACGGTGGTCTAGGAGGTTTCTAATATGGCTACGAATCGCTTTGGGTATTCTGACGACTTTGTATTAAAGAATGGTAAGGTTGGTATAAACACTGCCGAACCACAGGCAACGCTTGACGTTCAGGGAACGATTAAAGCAACGAGTCTTAAGACCACTGGAGTTACGACAGTTACTGCTTATGAAGGTTTCCTAAATTCCAATCATAAGATTAATGAATCAACCACAATCACTAATGGTGCATCATTATCTGGTGAGATTATTGTAGGCACTGGTGTTACGGTTACTGTTGGTGCCGTTGGTGTTGCGACTGCACTGGTTGGTATTGGAACAAATTACACTGGTTCAAGTAACATCGATACAACAGATGTTAATGTAGCAAGTCAAGGTACTATTGATAGTCTGAAAGTTTATAATACTTTTAATCCTCCTGTTGGTGGAACAAACGATAGACCAATCAAGGCAAAACCAGGACAGTTATATTACAACCAAGACTTTAAGACCATTGAGTTCTGGGATGGTAATAACTGGAGACAGGTTGATTATACGACGACTAGGGGAAGAGGTATTTTTGGTGGTGGAGGAACTCCAACACTTCAAAGCACAATTGAATTTATTAACACAAGTTCTTTAGGTAATTCAACAAATTTTGGTTCTTTAGCAACAGCAAGAACTGGATCAATGGGATGTTCCTCAGCAATTCGTGGTTTATATGGTGGTGGAGCTCCTCTATTAACAAATATTGAGTACATTACTATTGCATCTCAAGGTAATGGAATTAGTTTTGGAAGTTTACCTCTAGGAAAAGAGTATGGTTATGCATTATCATCTTCAACTAGAGGTTTGTTTGGTGGTGGTCAAATTGCTCCTGCATCCGCACTAACTAATGTTATTGATTATGTAGAAATAAACACTCTTGGGACAGCACAAGATTTTGGTGATTTATTAAATGCATCATCAGATCTTGCTGCCTGTTCATCACCAACTCGTGGAGTATTTGGTGGTGGGTATACTGCTCCAGGGGGAATGGGAAGATCTGCAACCATACAATCCCTCACAATATCATCAAAGGGAAATACTGTAAAATTCGGAGACCTAACAGACAGACGTTCTACTCTTGGTGCTTGTTCCAACTCTGTTCGTGGAATGTTCGGTGGTGGCGCTGTTTCTGGAGCACCTGATAATAAAATAACAGTAATTGATTATGTAACAATCGCATCATTTGGAAATTCAGTTGATTTTGGCGATTTAACTCAAAGAAGAGTCCAGTTAGGTTCTCTTGCAAGTCAAACAAGAGGATTTTGGGCGGGTGGATATGCAACGGCACCCATCTCTAATTTCTTAAATATTATTGATTATGTAACTATTGCATCTGTTGGTAATGCACAAGACTTTGGAGATTTAACCCAGATTAAAAATTATCCAACAGGTGGTGTATCAGACTCTCACGGTGGTCTAGGAGGATTCTGATGACCGATAAATATTTAAAACGGATATAAAATGCCCAGCATAAGAATTGGTTTCTCAACTGATTTTAATTTAGTAGGTGAGCAGGTTGGAATCGGCACCACAAATCCAACTGCTCGCTTGGATGTTGCTGGTCAGATTCTTGCGGACAATACTGCTGGTGGTGGTGGAGTCTCAACGCTCACCAGATATGATGGTTTCCTGCACACTGCACAGGACATAGGAAACACAGTATCAATCGCAGAGACCACCAAAGGTAATCTAAACTCTCTGTCTGGTGAGATTAAGATTAGTGGAGAAGTTACGGTTACTGGTGATACTCCAGTTGCTGGTGGAAGATTAGAGAGTCTGACTGTTACTGATAGTTTTGATTTACCACACGGTGGATCAGAATATAAAGACGATGCACCAGAGAAAGGGACAACCAGATTTAATCAAGATTTAGGACAGTTAGAGTTTTATACTGGACTTGAGTGGAGAACTGTTGGGTCCATTGCTGATACTGGTGGAAGGGGTCGTGGTATAAATGCGGGAGGAACATTAGCACCTGGATTGATAAGTAACATTTCTTATATCAATATTTCTACACAGGGTAATTCATTAAATTTTGGTAATTTAAGTGCTGGTAATGAATTATTTGGTTC
>Ga0222714_10006014_pt1 | contig 11405 bp, 15 predicted proteins | sample C33_3DmetaG_FD_165048 | JGI IMG/M metagenome (GOLD analysis project Ga0222714, IMG submission 165048) | Estuarine water microbial communities from San Francisco Bay, California, United States - C33_3D | ecosystem: Environmental > Aquatic > Marine > Unclassified | place: USA: California... | reverse complement strand
AAGACGCTTCTCGCTGGCCGGAAGTTTGGAACATTCTCAAACAGTTGAACGACTACGTCTACAAGGGCAATCCGTCTGAGAAAGAGCGCGAGGCACGCTGGGCGACGTTCAAGAAGACGGTGTACCCTGTTCCAAAGAGCACTGCGACTGGTCTTGGCCAGCTTTTGCTCTCGAACGTGCGAGCTTTCTATCCAGATGGAGTCACGGGCATTGGCGACCCGTACAATGAAGCGGTGGGCTTTTTGCGCTACATTGATTCGCGGTACGGTAGCCCTCAGGTAGCCTACTCGATGTACGGCAAGACCGGCAGTTATACACATGCCCGAACGGGTAAGGTGCAAACCAAAGGCTTCCAAGAGGGGTACTAAGGTGAACGGCTACACCGAGATCCCAACGAGGCAGAAAGCGCAAGGCACCGTCGACAAGCTGGTCGCTGTCGAGGCGATGGCTGATATATACGCGCACGATCGGGAGTTCGCCGAGTTCGTCCTGCACAAGATTGCAGGCGCAGGATCGGCGGCTGACGCTCAGGCGGCTGCCTGGTGTAAATACGTCGAGGGGCTCCCGTATCGCCGAGAGCCCTCTGAGGTCTTGCGCGATCCCAAGCAGACTGCGGTCAAGGGGCATGGCGGCGACTGCGACGACTTGGTTGTCGCGCTGCTTGCTGGACTCAAGAGCTTGGCGATTCCCTGCCAGGCTGAGATCTTCAGCGGGGAGGACGGATGGGCGTTTCACATCCGAGGTCGCGTCGGACTACCGCCGCTGGCTCCACAGATGTGGGTCGTCGTCGACCCCGTGTGGCAAAGCGAACGGCAGTGGGCGATGGCGAATCGCCAAGCAGCGGACAACGCTCTTCTCAAGCACTCGCAGTGCGTGTCTCCGAGTCACCTAGCAGGGAGCGGATCGTCGATGCAGAGTTCATCGACGTTGACGTCGAAGACGTGGCTCCTCCTGCTCGGAGTGTTCTCACTTCTGTGGATCAAGCCAAAGTGGTTGACGTCGTCCCGATAGGCTTCTGGGATGACGTAGTCACAATATGCACGACGGCTGCTGTACGCGCCGCCGAGAAGAAGCTCCGAGAGGTCTTTCGATGAGTGATATTGCCACCCTACTCAAGAAACGAGCCGCCCGCGAAGTCGAGACGCGAGTCAACGCACACCTTCCCGCAGGTATGCAAATCCAATTGAATCCGAGCGAAGACGAAGAGTACGAGGACGATGAGGACGACGAAGACGGCGACGACGAAGACGGCGACGACGAAGGCCTCGAAGATGAAGAGTACGAGGCAGACGAGACGCTCTTGCCGTCAATGGCGTTCGAGGACAACGACAAGGAAGACAACCTCGCCGCAGCGGCGGCTGCGTACCGTATCTGCGGCAGTGCCGACGCTGTAGTTGCCTCACATTCGACGGGGCCAGCGTACTACGGAACACCAGAGGGTCTGCAAGAATATAGTCAATCCAAGGACTTGCAGCCTGACGGTTGGGAAGTGTATCAGGACTCCAGTGATATTCTGGACTTAGAGTTTGATCACGACACACTCAAGAAGGTGATCAAGCTGGTCGAAGAGCGCGAAGGCACCTACAACGATGCCGAGGACTTCTATCGAAAGTTTCACTGGGGCGACAACCCAAACGTCGCTGTAGTCAAGAATATTCCAGGCGTTTCGGGCACTTTGGTTCACTTGGGTGTTGGCCGTCGAATTGACTACGGCTCCAAGAAGAATGGCGAGTGGGCAGAGTACTTTCACGAGTTTGGGGAGAATAGCGACGTCTACCCAAGCGTGTATGCCTTGATGAATGAAGGGGAAACTAAGCCTACCTGCCTGATCGTCCACGGCGGCGAGATGCGTGTCGAAGGTCGAGGCATCGTAGAGTAGCCTACTCTGTTATCTCAGAAGATTCTCACTTGACGGGTTCCGAGAGGGCTTTCACCCTCTTTGCGTCGGTGTTGGCATGTACGCCAAGCCATGAACCCAATTAGGTGGTGAATCATGATCACTCGCATCGCTGGTGCGTACAGCACCCTGGCAGCAAATCCTCGGAAGAAGCGGCACTCCGCTGTGCGTCGTACTGCACGTCGCACTCCTCGTAAAGCCGCTTCGTCGTCTGCACAGCTAGAGCTTATGCCTGCGGCGAAGAAGACTCGCGCTCCTCGCAAAGCAGCTTCACGTCGCGCTCCCCGCAAGTACAAGCTCAAAGCTCTTCGCAAAGGCAGCGAGCTTCTCGGCTACGGCTACCCGGTGAAGCGGCAGAGCAAGTCTGGCAAGACCCTGCGAACTGTCGGCTACAGCGTGCGTGCCAAGCCTGGTCGCACGAAGCCTGCCATGACGCTTTACCGCACTGCCAAGGGCCGCATTGGTGCGATTCGCAACGCCGGTCCCGTCGTTGCTGGCGTTCCAGTTGTCGCCATGGCGATTGGCTCGGCTGCTTCGATCGGTCTGGGTCAAGTCGCGAGCGCGTTGATCTCCAAGGTTCCCGGTGTTGAGAAGCTCCCCACCGCGATTCAGCCCTACCTGGGCGATGTCGCTGTGGCTGCTGCTGCTGCGTACCTGCACGGCTCGAAGTTCCTCAAGAACCCGATGCACAAGCAGATCGCTCAGTACGCCTTCATTGGCTCGGTGTTCAAGATCATCGACAAGGCTACGGCTGAGCCGATCCAGAACGCCCTGTCGAAGATCCCTGCTCTGGGCGTCCCGGCTGCGGCGGGCATCTACTTCGATCCGGCGACGGCTCAAACTGCGGGCATGTACCTCTCGGCTGAAGGTCAGTCGGGTGTCGGTGGCATGTACGTCCAGGCCGAAGGCTCGGATATGGGCGGCTTGTTCTCCGGTCAGTCCATCTACGGCTAATCGGACAACGCGCAAGACTCTTTTAGCGCGGCAAAGCCGCCAGGAGACACGTCATGGCTCACGATAATGCGAGCATCTTTGAGGAACTGGCTCCGTATGCCCGGATGACGGTTGTTCCGGGTGTCACGATCGGTCAGATGAACTACGTCAACCAGAGCGACCTGTACTCTGTTGGCGCGTTTTCGAGCACCGCAGCCGGTGTTGTTTCGGCGAACACCGAAGTGCAGCTTTTCAACGCTGCGCTGTTCGAGTCGGCGATCAACCAAGGCTTCACGGCTGGTTCGATGACGCTCAACCAGACCAACAGCCGCTTCAGCAAGGGGCAAGCCCCGGCTAACCAGGCGTTCATCGCTACGCACGCGGGCTTTTGGCTCGGCAAGCGTGTCACGGGCGCATTGGATAACACGGCGAACCTCGATCTGACGGTGGCTGGACAAGAGCAGTTGTTGACCGCTGGTGCGACTCCCATCGCGATCAATGCGGGCACCTTCGACGGCGTGAACGATCTGTTTGCGGTGTCGCAGAACTTCAGTTGGGATCTGACGATCGGTCGGGGTATCACCCGCACGATCGGCACCCTGTCGGAGTACATTGTGCCTGGTAGCTACGCCATCGAGGCGAATGACCCGGTTGATGCGCTTCAGATCGATGGGGCGACTGCCCTTACCTCTGTTGTGCCTGTTCAGCACGGTTCGCCTTGCTCGACGCTCAAGAAGCTCGAAGTGCCGATCGTCTTCCCGCCGCTGGTCAATGTGTCCATCAGCGCGAAGTGCGGCTCTCCGTTCCAGCTTCTGCCGCAGTCTCAGGCCAATGTTGCCGTCGCCACTGGCGTCACGGTCGGTATGGTTCTTCGCGGCTACTTGATGACGATGCCGGTCGGCTAAGTCAAACCCCTTTCGGAAGGAGACTTCATCATGGCAATCAAGGACGAGGCCGCTTTCGCAGAACTGCGGCCCTATCTCAAGATGACCGTCGCCCCCAACGGGGTGACGATCGGCGACCTGAACTTCGTCGTCGCGCAAACCCAGTGGTCGACTGCGTTGCAGGCTATCACTGTCGCCAACACCGTTCCGGGTGATGTCAATCTGGACCTGTTCCAGTCGGCTCAGGGCGATGTTGGTCAGGGTTTCTCGACTGCGTTGACCCGTGGACAAACGTCATGGCTCGATAGCCAAGGACGTTTGCCCGCCAACCAGGTCTTCATCGCAACCTCGTGCGGGTTCCAGTTCTTCGTTCGCGAAGCGACCACGGACCCCGGCGATCCGGCGTCGACCACGCAGGCGATCTTGGAGCACAATATCCCGTCTGAGGATGCGCTCTACACGATCGGTCGCAACCTTTCATGGGATGCCACGATCGGCGACGGTATCACCCGGAACTACGGCAACCTGCTGTGGTTTGGTGGGTACGGTGCGAACTACGGTGTCACGGCTCCGGCCAACGACCCTGAGTTCACGGTCGGCGCAATCGCTGGCGACTCGGCTTCGCGTGGGCGTCACCTGCGTATCCCGCTGGTGTTCCCGCCGAACATCAATGTGCGGATCAAGGTTCGCGGCGGCAATTCGTTTGCCGTTCCGAATACCGCATCTGCTCAGGATACGTTGCCTGTCGGCAGCAAGCTGGCGATCCGGCAATTCCTGCACGGCTACCTCTGCACGATGCCGGTCTAATCACCGACACCAGGCAAGGTTTGAGGGGGCAGGTGTCGGCAACGATACCTGCCCCCTTTTCCACTAGGAGGGAGCTATGGCAGATCAGCAGTACATCAGTCCGGCGTTCGCGACCTATGGCCCCGCGTATGCTGCTCGAATGACCGAGTGGTTGTACTCGGATCGGCAGTCGAACCCCCTGTGGGATCGACCCGCCGAGTGGCACAAGCAGCCTTTCCGGGTTGCGTTCCTCGATCGTGCCGTCACGTTCACGTCTGTCACTGCGGGCTCGTTCGCGACCCCCGGCACCGCTACCGAGATTGTCAATATCGGTGGTGGTAAGAACGTGATCGTGTTCGCTCGTCAAGCCAGTGTCCTCGACGTAGACGCCCCCGCGACCTACAACGTCCTGCCCAACGAGCAGGCTTCGTATGTCGACATTCAGATTCAGCGTCAGTCGGGCTTCATCGACTTGGAACGTGCCCCGGTCAACAATAACTTTGGCTTTGGTTGGTCCCCGAACATTCGGCCCGTCCCTGAGCTTTGGTTGGGCAATGAGACGCGCCAGATCTCGGCGTTCAATGCGGGCACAAACGACGTCCGCATCGTCCTCACGTTCACTGTCGCGTTGCTTGACACTGGCCGATAAGAGGCGCAGCCTCTTGGCTTGTTTCGCGTGTTGCGAGGGGGTTTACCCTATCAGAGAGGTTTCCCATGTATGCAAACTTAAACTATGGGATTCACAACGGTAAATGGGTAAACCCCCTCGCAGCCTACTACAGAACGCCGATCACGCAGCACCTTGAAGAGTTGGCCCAGGTCTACCCTTCTGTGAGTGGGTGGCTTCGATCCGATCGCATCAGCTACTTTGACCGCTCTGTGACCTTCATCGTGCCTGCCGGTGGCTCGACCATTCGGTCGATTGACATTGGCGCAGGCTACGATTGCCTAGTCTTTTCGCGCACGGCGTGTGCCGTGACTACAGACCCTGGGGCTGGTGGTCGAGAGCGTACAGATATTCTGCCTAGTGAGTTGGCGAGCCGTGTGGACGTCACCATTGCTCGAAAGTCCTCTCAGGTAGACACAGAAGAAAGCCCGGTGCAGAACACCTTTGGCTTTGGGTATGAGCCGTTTGTGCGTGCCGCCCAGGTCGAGTACTGGGCTGGCAAGTCTCCGCGTGACGTCACCATCAATAACAACAGCCGATTCGAGATGCGCGTCACGCTCACCTTCACGATCGCGCTGCTGTAAACCGAGGACTCGACATGCACATTCTCGTCTACGAGAGCGCACAGACTGTCCCGATCAGTCTCATACCTGCTGGTGCCTCTGGCAATCTCACCACGACCTTGCAGTCGCCTTGGATTCGGCCTCGACTCGAGGGCAATCGCACGGCTACTCGCGGCGATGCTTGGGACGCCAAGCTCGCGGACTGGGCTCGCGTGCAATTTACCGTGCGTGTGTCGCCTGGCGAGGTCTTGAATAACTTTCAAGCGTTGCTCACGATCTACCAGAGCCCTTTGCTTGGCCAAGATCCTGAAGCGACGTTTCCGAACTTCCAGCAAGACGTGTCAGGTGCCTTTGCCATTGACGGCAAGATCGCGGTCGACTTGGCCCTTGAGGGGACCAGTCGGGTCGAACTGGAACTGACGCGAGTCAACAATCCGCCGCCTGGACCGCTGACTCCGAAGAACTCGCTCTTTGCTCTGTGTCAGATCACAGCGGAGGAGCGTTCGATCGACGCAGAGTACTTGCAGCGTATGCGCGACTTTGGGGAGGGCTAAGTCATGGTGAACCCTCATATTCGCTTTACGAGCATCCCGACGATCGCTGAAAAGGGCACTGGTCGAGACGGTGTTGACCTAGCAGGCGCGGCTCTGGCCTACATTCCAGTGTTGCAAAATATTGCGTGCGCTCATGCTCGGGTTATCGAGGTCTTCATCTGGTTGCCGGTCAACGTGCGTCGAGTGTTGCTACGGAACTACGCCAATTCGCGCTTGATGTACTTTGACAATGTTCTCGGAAACAACGTCGGGCCAAGCCCTGCCCCCGCAGACCCGCCTGGTCTGCTCTACTACAACGCTTTGACCTACTCGTTCACAGGTACGATGGGCCACACCTACGACCTGTACATTCAGCACGATACGACTCCTCATGGCGCAGGTACTATCGCGTATGCGTGGACTGCGGCGAAGAATTAGGTGTCGCCATGGCATTGAAAGACCTGAAGCTCTGGCATTGGGTGGCGATTCTCGGGGCTGTGTGGATTGTCACTCGGGCATTGCGGCCAAAGTGGTATGACGATCTCATGCTGCTGGCGTTCGCCGACGATCAGTTTGCTACGCCTGGTGAGACTCCAGAGGCTCAAAAGCAGTTCGAGCAGGCTGCGGACCTAGCGGCTCGCTTTGTTCTGCCATACGGTTGGGTTATTCGGGTTGCCGAGGTCGCCACAGGCACAAACCTCGAACAGGTGATCCAGCAGTTGCAGCAGAACGTCTTGGCGATGGGGCCCCCCGCAGATACCAAGCCTGAGACGCTGGCTGCGTACAAGAACAAGGCTCTTGCGTCTGTTGGCGTAAAGTCGCGTCCAGTTGCTGCGCCTACGGCTTCCATCAAGGAAGAGCCGAAGCTCTCGGTCGACACGGTACAGGTTGCGTCTGAGGTCACTGACGTTGCGCCGATTGACGCACCCAGCTTGTCTGGGACTGAGTTGTGGGGGTAGAGAATGTTATATGGAGACATGAGCGCATTGGCTGGTAGCCGCAGGGTCTGCTGTCAAGCAGGCCACATGGCTGGTCCGCTCGACACCGCGACGATGACCTACTCGCAGGCGTCGAAGGCGTACTACGCCAACGACGCTGAAGCCTTGGCCGCTTTGCAGTCTGTCTTTGACTCGCTCCAGACGCTGTCTTGGAAGGCACCCTTCCCGGTCAACGTAGTCGCGGCGGTGTCTTCGTCGCTGCTGTCGAAGACGACGGGTATGGTGCGCGGATTCCTGCGCCGCAGCGGATTGTCTGCGACCAAGTACCTGCCGAAAGAGGCAGCCGACAAGGTTGTCAAAGGCATGAAGTCTGCCTGGCTGACGTATGCTCAAGAGGCATTCCTCGACAAGCTCTATCAAGAGGCGAAGAAGAACGATGTTTTGAGCTTTGCCCTCGACAAGGCTGGCGCGAAGAGTGGCAAGATCACTCGCTTGGCAGAGCGTCTGCGAACCAATGCGAAAGCTGCTGGGGCTAGTCCGTTCGAGGCCGACATGCTCTTTTATGCTGTCGCCAAAGACTCTGGCTTGGCGCAAAAGTATCTGGACAAGTTCGTCAAAGACAATATGAGTCCTGCAAACGAGGCTGAAGTCCAGAATCCAGAGTTGATCTGGGCTCGCAAGCAAGCAGCGAAGATTCAAGCCATTGCGAAGGGTTCAATCCCTCCGGGTGGCGTAGGTGCGACGGGGGGTGCGGGGGCAGCCTTGCCGCTCGCACTCGGGCTGGGCGCACTTGCGCTCTTGTCAAGGTGACCTTTTCGAGACGCAGGGTGCGCCCAGCCTGGGGGGATAAATGTCTTTCGGAACTGCATATCAGTACTTGGGCCAAGACGCTGGCATTGTCGCTGCGACGGCAGCCCCTACGTTGCCCGCAGACGGCTTCGATACGTTCTCGATGCGCTTTGTCAATATCTGGCTGGCGTTGTCTGGTGGCACGTCAGCCGACATTGTCGTTTGGTTGTATCGAGCGAGCCCTGACGGCTCGATCGCACAGTGGGTGCTGTACACTGACGTGCCGCAGACCACCTACCTGACGGCGAATGGTGGCGGCGTCATGCAGCTTGAGTTGCGTGGGGCAGAGCGTATCTATATCCAGTTTCCCAACGTCACGGTCGGTACGACTGCCAGTTATCACATGTACGGTGTGAACTACGCCGAGAGCGCGGTGGGGGCAGTGTGATCGTACAGGCGCGACAAGCTAGGACGGCTAACCGTTTCGCGCCGAATCAGACACGCAGATCGGCAGCGCAGGCGTCGATATTCGGCAAGTATGGCCCCTCGATCGCGCTATGGTTTGATGCGTACCGCTTGCAGGCGACGTCTGGCCAGACCATAGCTCGCTTTGGCGATAGCTCAGGCAAGCGATACCTTGCGGTTCAGTCGGTTGTGTCTCGGCAGCCGGTATGTGCCACGTCGCTCAACGTCAAGGCGATGCTCTTTGACGGTGGTGACGTATTGTCGACGACTACGGCGGTCGCCATGCGTTCGACTCCTTCAGCCGACGCGCTTCTGGTGTCGCAGTACCTGTCTGTGTCGGTGATCAGCTTCATTGCGTCGAATCTTCCCAGCAACGTGTCGTTTCCAGATGGTGCGATCTACTACGGGAGAATTGGTCAATTCAATTCTATCGGAGCCTTCTCGGGAAACTTGGGAACAAGCCGAGAAGACTTCAACACGACCGGCATCCCTGACTTCTTTCAGTTCTACTACCGCTTCGACCAAACGGCTGTGATGGCTCCTGACAAGGTTCAGGGCTACTTGGACGATGTCGAGGTTGCTCCGTTCAGTGCGACATATACTCCGAACACCAGCACATTTTACGATGCACGGTGGGACATTGGGTCGCTCTTGACGACAATCGGAACCCCGGCAAACGGAAACATTGGCTATCTTTCTGAGATTATTCTCATGAACCGAAACCTCTCAGCCGACGAGCGGCAAGAGCTTTACCGCACCACACAGGAACTGTTGGGGCTTGGGTGGTCTTGAGATGCTCTTGACGGTGTTTCATAGGGCAACCATGGACGTGTACGCGCCTCCGTGCGAGATCGCGGACCAGCCCGTCTTGGATCTGCTCGGCAACCCTGCTGGCTACTTTGCCTGTGCTTGGGGTGAGCACGTTGCCGAGGCTGCTCTGCACCAGGGGATCACGACTGTCGACGGTATTGACACTATGCTACTGTCTTGGGGCCTGCAAAGGGCACCTGAGCCTGTTCCACCTGACATATTCTAGTTTGAGGTTTACATGTTGAAAGAACGCTTCGTTGTGATGGACGCTCGCGGCAACGTCCAAAATGTCCAAGACAACGCCCATGACGCGCTCTCCGAGGCTCGCTTTCTGGCCAAGAAGGCTGGTGGCGGTGTGTATGCAGACCTTGAGCAGTTGGAGAAGCCGAAAGAGCAGAACCCGCCGCCCTTCGTTGAGTTGGCCATGCAACAGAGCGGTTTGCCTGTTGTGACGAAAGAGCAGGTGATGGCTCTGAGCTTGGAAGAGGCTCATGCTCGCTTGCGCGTGTATCTGCCTGCTGCATTTCAGCCGAACGCCGATCCCGAAGCGGAGGCAGAAGCCGTCAAGGCTTGGGCGACGGGAAAGTCTGCTGCACAAAACCTGTTCAAGAAAAACACCAAGATGGGCAAAGACGCTGCAAAGCTCTTGTCGGAAAAGGTGGGCTATCCTATCTCGGCTGACTCGCATGGTATGTCACTCTTGCCTCACTTCTTGGCTGGGCGAAAGTCGGTTCGACCGAGCCCTCAAGGTGGTGTGTTGACGCTACCCTTTGGCAAAGACATTGAGGCGATCAAGAAGTATCACTCTGCCAACCGAGACGGTAGCCCGCTGAATTGGTGCGTCGGTTCGTCGAAAGGGTGCCGAGCGACTTGCCTAGTCTTTTCTGGCCAGAACCAAGTAGCCGACGAGGCTATTGTTGCCAAACACGCGCTGTCTGCTGCGCTGCGTCACGACCCATTGGCTTTCATGCGATTGATGGTTGAAGGCATCCGAGGCGAGTTGCAGTACAGGCCAAACAAGCCTACTGCGGTCAAGATTGGCGGCAAAGACTTTTCCGCCTACACGCAGCGATTCATTCGCCTAAACGTCTATCAGGACTTGCCTTGGGAGGGGTTGTTCCCTGACCTATTCTCTCGCGCAGGTGAGGACGGACCAGGCAAGAAGGTAGGCGAGTGGATTGGCCCAATCGTTCGCGAAGGCACAAACATGCTCTACGACTACACAAAGGTCGCAGGGCGCGACTTCACGCCTGGGTATTGGCTGACGTTCTCCTTCGCTGGCGGTCCTGGCAGCGTCAAGCTCTGCCGCAGCGAGCTTGAGCGCGGTCGCAATGTGGCAGTTGTCTTCGTTCGCCAGACGAAGGCGGGTCCAGTCTTTCGTAAGGTGAAGACGGCGATGGACCGTGCGCCTTTTCGGCAGCTTTTCGAGGATGAGCTTTTCTACCCGTTTGAACTTGAAGACACTTTCGGAAAGGTTCCCGTGTTGAATGGAGATGCACACGACATTCGACCGCTCGACCACCTAACCCACAACGGTCCTGCAATCATTGGCTTAGACTTCAAAGCTCCTCAGGTGAAGGTGCAGGCTGGCAAAGACCCAATCACGGGCAAGAAGCGCGAATCGACGGTCGACCTGTACTCGCTCGACGACGCTGGTGAGTTTGTGATGCGGATCGAAGAGACACCGGAGGGTGCTTGGCTGCTCGGCTCTGGCGTGGCGGCGAATATGCTCACCGAGCGGGGGTAAGTGGTTATGGCGACTAAGACAGTCCGAGTGACTCCTACCAATCTGTTTGTTTTGCAAAAGGTCTTTGCTGATAGCGACGAGATCGGCGACAGGGTTCATGCGGTTGACTATCCGCACCTCAAGCGATGTTTGGCTGCTGGTTTGCTTCAAGCTGTTCCTGAGTCGCGCACACTTCGTTTGACCGCGTCTGGCAGACATGCCATAGGTCGCGCATAGGGGGCATGTCATGATCTTTCCACAAGGCGAAGCGAACGCGACGAGCGCGGCGGGAGTGAAGCCCACTCTTGGATTCACGCCGAATCTGTCGACCTTGAGTAAGCAGGCGAGCCAAGCCGCGCAGGTGGCTAAAGCTGTGTCGGCGTTGCCACCCTATCGCGACCCGACGAAGTCGGC
>Ga0222714_10006013_pt1 | contig 11405 bp, 11 predicted proteins | sample C33_3DmetaG_FD_165048 | JGI IMG/M metagenome (GOLD analysis project Ga0222714, IMG submission 165048) | Estuarine water microbial communities from San Francisco Bay, California, United States - C33_3D | ecosystem: Environmental > Aquatic > Marine > Unclassified | place: USA: California... | reverse complement strand
GGTTAAAACATAGCACAAAATTTTGGTATGAATACTGCACCATATATGCAACCCAATATGCAGGGTAACTTATTTGGTGGGTTTAAGCCAGATGCTCTTCAGCGCATTGCTGGATCGTTAGGATATTCTGGTGACATGGCGGGCTTCGATCAGTACCTGCAACAGAATCCAGATAAGCAACAGCGTATGGATTACTATAATAATCGTGCTATGCAAATGGCTGCTGGTGGTTATGTTAAGAAAATGGCTACTGGTGGTTCTATAGATACATTAGGCTTTGGAATACCTACAGTATACCAGCCTACTGATAAGGACGCAATGTTACAAAATACTACAGGTGCACCAGAAGCTAACGTGCTTCCGCAACAGTATATTCCTACACAAGATGTCGCAGAAAATGCAACGCTTACCGGTATTACAAAAGACTTAATTAAAACTCCCGCCCTTCCTGTTGGTGCTGTTACAGTTCCAGTTGGCACCGTTGCTCAGCCAGATCAGTTTGTTCCCACTACATCCGGTCAAGTTACTGGTGACTTAGCTGCTACTACTACAGCTGCTACAGCTGATCAGGCTACTATGCCAGAGGAGTTTGCTGCTCCTACAGTTGAAGCAAAGACTGTGACAGCTGATGTAGAAAAAACATTAGCGGATACACAAGCTGCTCAAGGTCAGGTTGGTCCTAATGCAGTAGTCGAAGCACAGTCGTTGAATGAAAGCTCAGTGTCTAAGCTTGAAGCAGCACAAGGCACGGGCATTATGATGACCAATCCTGTACAGCGGGAAATTCAAGCTGGTGAATTAATTGATGCTGCAGCTAATGCTGAAAAAGCATCTGCATTTACAGAGCAAGTGCAAGCCGCTACTGCTACTCCCTCACAGAAAGCAACTGTTCAAGGCCAAATGGAAGGTCTTATGCAACAGTTCGAAGGTGGTGCTACTCCTCCGTGGGCTGCGGGTGCAATGCGAGCAGCTACTGCAGCTATGGCAGCTAGAGGTTTAAGTGCTTCATCTTTAGCTGGTCAAGCTTTAATTCAAGCTGCTATGGAAAGTGCACTGCCGATTGCACAAGCTGACGCACAGACTACTGCTACATTTGAAATGCAGAACTTGTCAAACAGACAGCAACGTGCTATGCTAGCTGCGGAACAACGTGCTGCTTTTATTGGTCAGGAGTTTGATCAGAAGTTCCAAGCTAGAGTTCTGAATGCTGCTAAGATCGCAGATGCAGCTAACATGAACTTCACAGCTGAGCAACAGATTACTCTTGAGAATAGCCGCATTGCTAACACAATGAACTTAACTAACCTGAGCAACCGTCAGGCTATGACTATGGCTGAAGCTGCTGCATTAGCCCAATTAGATATGGCTAACTTAGATAACAGACAGCAAGCTGCAGTTTTAAATGCTCAGTCTTTCTTACAGATGGATATGGCTAACTTAAGCAATAGACAGTCTATGGCTATGTTTAAGTCGCAGCAACAAATCCAAGCTTTGTTTACTGACCAAGCTGCTGTCAATGCTGCAGCACAATTCAACGCCGCAAATGAAACACAGGTAAAGCAGTTCTTCTCCTCACTTGCTTCGTCCACATCTCAGTTTAATACCGCACAGAAAAATGCTATCTCCCAGTTTAATGCTGGTGAAGCTAACGCAATGAGCAAGTTTAATACTGAGGTTAAGAACCAGCGTGAGCAGTTTAATGCTCAGAACAGACTAATCATTGACCAGTCTAATGCTCAGTGGAGAAGAGAGATTGCTACTGCTGAGACTGCAGCTATCAATAGAGCAAATGAAATTAACGCTTCGGCCTTGCTAGGTGTACAGCAAACAGCGTATAATAACATGTGGCAACAATATCGTGACACTATGGAGTTTGCTTGGAATGCTAGTGAGAACCAACTTGAGCGCATGAATAAGATTGCTATGGCTCAAATGCAGATAGATGCTTCAACTAAAGCTGCAGATAAAGCTGCAAATGCTTCTATGTGGGGTTCTCTTGGTAGCTTTGCTGGAACTTTACTTACTACAGACTTATCAAACACGTTTATTGGAAATCTACTTAAGTAAGATATTGGGATATAAACAATGACAAACATTGCAAAGACTGCATACAACAGAGTGCGTATAGTTCCGGGAACTAAGACTGCGATTAAGGATCAGGCTAAAACTGCAGGATTACTTGGTCGTATGTCAGCACCTAAGAAAACACAAAAGCAGGTTGAGAAATCTCCGCAAGAACGTATTGCAGAATATGTTTCTCAAATTCGTGCTGCACGGGAGAAGTTTAAAGATGCCTATAAATAGAGCTAACGTAGCACTTGAGGCTCCCATTCCCGGTATGTCATTGACTACTGAACCGGGCAATCGTCCTTGGGAACAGCCTCCCCAGTATGCTACTGTAGAAGAAGCATTGGATTACTACGTTCCTAGAATCATGGAGCCTAAACTACGTGATGGTTTACTTGATGTTATTGAACTTGGTATTCCTCTAACAACTATTGCTAATACTCTTCAGACTGGTGGTGTCATGGAGGGTAAGCATACTGTTGATGTAGGCATTCTTATTCTTCCTGTGCTTATGGAAACATTAGCTTTCGTAGCTGACTCGGCTGGTATTGAGTATGACATGGGCATTGAAGATGAAGAGGAAGAACTCTTTACACCTGCACGTGTAGCTCTTGCGCTTAAGAAAATGGACAAGTGGAAAGTAAATGACAGCCAAAAGAAAATGGCTGTTGAGATTGAAGAAGATACAATGGACGAAGCAGAAGAAGGTGCTGAAGAAGAAGCAGCTGAAGAAATGCTTAGCGGACTTATGGCAAGGAGATAACAATGGCTTTTAATTTTGGTGCCTTTGCAGCAGGGTTTGCTCAGTCGGCTGAGAGAAGTATCTTACAGCAAACACAGCGTAGAGATGAAGAAGAAGACTACAAAAAGAAACTTGAACTTCAGTTTGAGTATGAGGAGAAGTCACGTGCTGCTGCTGCAAGCAGGGCTTTAGCTACTAGCAGAAGAGAAAAAGAAGAAAAGATGCTTGAGATTGCTGGTGCCCTTCAGTCTCTAGGATATTCGCCAGATGTAATTGCACAGATTACACAAAGAGGCCAGACCACTGTTGACATGGCTATGAATATTGGTCAATCGGCACTTGCTAAAAGCATTGATCCCAATTCTATTTGGCAGATTACTAGCACTGCAGTTGATCCTGAGGATGCAAACTTTGATTCTGAAGCTAATGCAAACCTGTCTTCTTTTGCAATTAATGCACAAGCGTATAGAGGTTTGTTTGGAGAGGCTCCTGAGACTCCAACCTATCCTACTATAGATGAAGCGCTAGCTAGAACACAGCAACTTGTAATACAGCTAGAGTCTCAAGGAAGAACAGGCACAGCAGAATATGCAATGCATATAAGCAATTTAGAAAAATATCAACAAAAATTTAATGAAGATAATCCTGTTGTTGCTGACACTACTATCAATAGACTTGCTGATGATGCTGTTAATCACGCAAGGCAAATCGTATATGCTAAAGACGCTATAGTAGACCCTACTACTGGCATGACTATTATATCTTCCAAAGCCGATCCAAACTTAGAAACTCTTAGAAGTGTACAAGAACAAGGTCTTGCTGCTTATAGCTTGTGGGAAAGATCACAGGCATTTATGAGTAACGATGAAAATAAAAGAATTTTAGAAGAACAAATTATGACAAGAGCCGAGATTGCTAAAAGTGAAGGTCGTACGTATGTTTCTACTATGAAACCAGAAAACAAACAGGAAGTACCAGAACTTATTGGCGCATCAAACGATGCTAAATTAGACTACGTAGAGGCAATTGACGAAGCAGGCACAGCAAACAAGGGTACACTGTTTAATCTTGGTGATGGTAGACAGTATCTATACTTAGGATATCCAATTTTGCAAGTTGACAAGAACGGAAATTTCTTTTCTTCACAAGGGATAATTTTTTAATGGCTAATACAGCAATCTCATCACGTAGCAGTATAGGCACTTTGCCAAGTGCTTCTGCAATCTGGGGTGATGATGAAGAACAAAATGCCGTTAGCGCTTCGCCACAGTTATTTGGTATTTCTTCTGTTACTAAATCTACTTTACCAAGCGCAAGTGCAATATGGGGAAGTGACACAACACAGAGTTCTGTGTACGAACCCGCTCAACCTATTACACAAGATTTATCCAAAGAGCAACTAGAAAATCTCCTCCTTCTTCCGGGGTGGGAACCTACTACTGATCCTAGATTCTCTGAATACTACGTAAATAGAAATGAGCCTGTTCCTACAGAGTATGAAGGCTTTAGCGTTAAGCCGTGGGAAGGTGCATTAGAAATTGCTGAGACTAAAGAGCGTGACAGCTTCTTAGAAACTGTCCGAAAAGAAGGGTATGCTGCTGATGTATATAGCAGCTTAGATGATCAAGGCAAAGAATCACTTAGACAAGTAATTGTAGAAGCTATGCGTGAAGGTTCAGATATGCGTGGCTCTGATCCTATCTCTAATCTGCTGTCTTATCTTCCTGCTTCTGGAGATACGGGAACAAAGCTTCTTCTTAACTTAGCTGATTATATAAGTGCAGGTAGTGCGAGAGCTAAAGATGCACTAGAGGAAACACTTACTGGTCTTTATGAGAGCGATAGCGCAGTAGCCAAGAGCGTATATTCTGGCATTAATGGTGTTATGTCTAGCTTTGGTAGAATGTCATACGCCGATGATCCACGAGAACTCACGAACAGAATTGCTGATGCCATTAATACAGCAGGTGAATTTTCAGAGACACTCGGTGCTACTGGTCTATCTAGTATTGTGTATACTGCTCTTGCTAACAACGATTTAAAAATTGCTAGAAGAATGCGTGAAGCAGGTACAGCTTCTCCTGAATTACTTGATGCAGCTAGGCGTAATTCTCCTGAGGCAGCAAGACTTGCTACAATGAATGCTGCAGAAGATGCAAAACTTGAGGCTGCTAGAGTAGCTAACCAAAACGCAGAACTTCGTAATGAAATTCTTGGTGACTATTTAACTAATGAACAGATCATTGCTTTCCAAGAACGCACAGGTAAAACAATTGCAACACAGGATGCAGATGGCAATTTAAAGATTGACTACCAAGCTGCACGTGCTGCAGCGGACGAAGTTCTTGATGACATTTCTGCTAAGGGCGGTGAAGCCTATTTAACTGCAGTGCTTGCTGGTGAAGAGTCCGCCGATCTATTAACAAAACAAGTACTTGATCCAGATAAACTGAATGGCATAGTTGCTGTAGCTGCAGACTTAAAAAAGCAGTTCCCAGACTTGTGGAATGAAGCTAGTAAGCTTCCCGTAACTGGTAATAAGAAGCGCACAGTTATTGACACTATGCTTGACTTGTCTGTGTCTGGTAAGATGTCTGGCGATGCTATGGCTGACTTACTTACTAAGTACGGACTAACATATGACGATTATATGCTGGCTACTATGGGCAGTGCCTCTAGGGCTGGTCAAATTCTACAGAAGTTTAGTCAGCTTGGACGTAGAAATAGACTTACACCAGACGAAATGGATGAGCTTAAGAGAATTAAGCAGATAGAAAGTTTCTGGTTTAACGCATTTAAACGTACAGAAAATGTGAGGCGTGGTTTGCTGGTATCTCAAGTAGGTACAGCTATGCGTAACCTTGCATCAGCTACAATGCTAGCGCCAGCAGAAGCTTTAGTTAGAATGTTTGACGACATTGTTTACGGTGTGGAGACTGGTGTAGGAGTAGGGCAAAAGCTAAAAAATACAGGTAATGCAATTGGTGCGTTTGGTACTAACCTGCGTAACCTATCTAAAATGTATTCTAGGCCAGACGTTTATAAAGGCTACTCTCAGCTAATTCTAGGTAATCCTGAGTTTAAAACTCAAGCCGACCAGATGTTCAACATGATCAATGAAATAAGACAGAGACATATGGTTGAGCCTGTTACTGGCACACAAAAATTTGTCGATTCCATAGTAGGTGGGGCGGAAACAGTTACCGAGTTCCTTAACACACCTAACCGTTTTCAAGAACAGCTTATTCGTAATGGTGTATTTATGTCAGACCTGCAGCGCCTTGTTAAGCGTGAGTGGGGTATTGATCTTATTGACACTCTGCAAAATGGTAAGTTAGCTGGCCTGATTAATAATGCTTCTGATCTTAAGCCACAAGGTGCTAGAGGATTTGAGCAACTTGTAACTGAAGCTGCGGATTCTGCATTGACAGTAACTTTTGGCAAAGCTCCAGAAAGTAAGACGTTTAGAAAGCTAGCTAACGGAATTACAGAAAGTGGGTTTGGTACACTGCTTCTTCCCTTCCCTCGCTTTATGTTTAGAAGCATTGAAATGATGTCAGAGTATACATTCTGGGGTGCACTTACAGGCTCTAAGGTTTTATCCAGAAAGATATTTGGAAAAGGTGCACCTACTACTGCCAGAGAACGGCAACTTATGGGCAGAAATCTAGTTGGTTATGGCGTTCTTGGCGCAGCCTATGCCTATAGGGATAGCGATGAAGCACCTGCAGACTCAAAGTATATTGAGGTAGATGGCAAACTAGTTGATACTACACCATTCTTTCCCCTTAGACAAATTTTGTACATGGCTGAAATTTTTAAGCGTATTAATGATGATACTATGGCGGGCTGGTTTGACCAACAAGAAGCACTATCTGTATTTACTGGAACAAACTTTAAAGACAATAGCATGGCAATACAGCTTATTGAAGATGCTACAGAGGTTATTAAAGGGGTTACTGGTGAAGAGGACTTTGATCCTGCAGCGGCAGAACGTATAGGAAAACAGCTTGGTAACATTGCTGCTACGTATCTTACTCCGCTAAATCAAGTCATTGAAATGCAGCGTGGCTTTGGCTATAGGCCGGATGAATACAAACTTACGGACCAGCCTCTTTCTGCAGACGGTATGCAATCTTTTATTAATGGAATTAGACAGCCGTTCAGAAGTCGTGGCTACTTAACTGATGATGAGTTTAGTCTTGACCCTAAGATTGCATTGTACTCATCTGACGGTATTCGTAAAAGACCAGACAGCTTTTGGAAAGGCTTAATGGGCGTAAGTGCTTACGATAAGAGCGCTGAGTATGGTGATTATCTTTATAACTTAGGTTTTACTGAGTTCGAATTGCAGAGTAGTAATAGATCACCACGCTTACGTAATGAGGAAAATAAAGTTATCCTGCACAATCTTCCTTTACTATATGATAATGCAAAGCTTGTAGAGAATGATCTTGTAAGAATGTGGGAAGAAAACGAGTCTAATGTACAGTCAGGATACAGCACCTTTAGTAACTTTATCCACTTAAATATGCGGTCATATATTTCTGAAGAGATGAAAGCCGTAAAGTCTGGTGCTAGAGATTACGTAGAAGGTGAGCTGTATAGACCTGAAGAGGATATTACTGGCGAGACAGAAAAAGATGCTCGTAATAGAGTTCTGGTGGAAGACTATATTACAGCAATGTACAGACGTATTCCTTCCGAGCTTAGGCAACGTGCCTTGGCAGATTGGCGCAGAGAAAATCCAGATACGGAAATAGACTACAAGGATTGGACTGTGCTAGAGAATATAGTTTGGCGAAGCCAGCAGTTAAAGTAAAAAATTAGGGGGCTTAACGGCCCCCTTTTTTATTGCTATCGTTTGTCTCCACTGCCACCTAGTGTACCAGCTTGTAATCGTGCTGAAAGTTTCTGTTCGTTCTGTCCTGCGATCATACCCAGTGTCAGGTTAAGATCAGTAGCTAGTGCAGCACAGTACCACAGTACGTCACCAATCTCACTGGCAATCTGTTCTCGCCAATCCTTTGGTGCATTCTCAAAGCCATCACGAATAAGCTTCTTCACCTTATTGGCTACCTCACCTGCCTCACCTGCTAGTCCAAGTGCCGGATACAAAATCTTATGCTCCGGTGGATAGATTGCAGTACGTGAAGCGGATCGTTGGTATGCATTAAAGTCAGACATGCTGTACTTCTCCTTCAGAAATTGCTCTGCCTCTTTTTGTAAGTTGTTCATTGTGCTTTACTTCCTTTAAGTTCTCAAAGTAAGCAGCGTTGAATCCTCTTTCCCACTCTCTGTATAACATTGTATCATCGCTGAAGGGATTAACTGTCCTGCCTTTTTTGAAATCTACTACACCTCTATTGTACTGTACGGACAGAGGTGCATCGTGCTTGCCAAGTCCACGTTCTTTTCTTGAGTTGTTACCTTTGTTCATCGTCGCTTCTCCTCTTGCATAAATGCAGCGATCCATTGTTTACACAGGCTTGATCGAACAATGTCTTCCATGCCAAACTCAACAACAGGAACGGGCAGCATATATTTTTTTACCATGTGAATAGCTTTCGATAGTCCACTAGTCTCACCTAAGTCTGACTGAAAGACATCGCCATTCAGGATCACTTTACAATTTTCACCTACCCTAGTCAAGAACATTTTAATCTCATGTGGAGTTACGTTCTGTGCTTCGTCAAGGATTACGAAGGCATCTTGAAATGATCTGCCTCTCATAGTTTCGAATGGTGCAATCTCAATGTTACCATTCTTTATGCCCGTATCTACAGCACCCTTACCTAAGTTCCAGTGAAGCACCTCAAGCACTGGCATAACCCACGGCATCATCTTCTCTTCTAGTGTACCGGGAAAGTATCCAATACTCTTACCCGCTGCTACATTAGGCCGTGTCACAATAATCTTATCAATAGACTTTGTGATGTACTGATTAGCTGCATACGTAGCTGCGATATAAGTTTTGCCAGTACCCGCTGGACCTAGCACGATAACCTGATTGTACTCACTGATAGCTTTGATGTACTCAACCTGTTTGTCAGTCTTAGGTAACAGCGGTGCTGGTTCTTTTTTAGCTGCGTTCTTGTACGTAGTCTTGCGCTTGCTTCTAGTGGATTCTTCTTGCAATGCTTACTCCAACTTAAGGTGCTTAATCAAATCTGAGTAACCTCCAATGTAGTTACCCCCGTCATCGAAGATTTGTGGAACACTTATATGCTTAGCTTGTCTGATAAGCGTAAGCAACCACCTACTACTTGGGCTATCAACATGATACTCTGTGTACTGAATATTCATGCCCTTTAGTACAGCTTTAGCTGAGTCACAGAAGTTGCACTGCGTTCTTCCTACGATGACCCACACTAGCCTTGCCCTCTATTCTTTTTGTAGCTGCGCTTCTTGCTCTTGTTCATGGAAGATAACTTAACTGAACTATTAGAATTTCCCTGAGAGGTTTTCTTTCTGCGAGGCTGTGGCTTCCACGTTGTGTTGCCGATTACACCCTTAGGCTTTGCCATTTACTTCTCCGCTTACATCGCTCCGACCAGTGTGCTTTTTATTCCGTCCCAAGGAAATGCGTTCTTTAAGTTCTCTGCTTCTGTCAACGAGCTTTCTCAGCCTATCATCTGTATCTGAGATTGCCCACTGCACTCTCCAGTATTCATCCTTAAGTTCTTCCATAGTCATTTCCATTAGCTTCTCCTTTGTTTGGTGCCAACTGTCGGACTCGAACCGACACGCCCATACGAGCAAGAGATTTTAAGTCTCTGGTGTCTACCTATTCCACCAAGTTGGCTGATAGATCACAGGTTGATAGTCTCTACTTCAGCATAGGGAATATGATAGAACAATTCACCCTTGAGAATGTTACGTCCGCTAGCTTCTTTCAAACGATCAGGCTTAAGTGCACTATCCTTGATACGAAAGCATTGCTTGAAGTCCTTACGGAAGATATAGAAGTTTAGATATCCGTTGCCATACTTATCAAGTAGTCGAGTCTTACGTTCAGGGATACGAACCTCAGCCCAGTGAGTAGGCCAAGGTCCATCCCACGCTACCTTAACCTCAGCCTCGTTGTAGTACGTGTTACCGTTTTTAGTAGACACGATGTCTACGTAGAAGTCTTCATCTGTCTTGGTAATGGTGTGTCCACGATTAACAAGCAGAGTATTGAGTGCTTCTTTAGCGGAAGCATCGTATGCTTGGTACAAGGCACGGTTAAAAGGTTTGCGTACAGCCATATGTATTCTCCTTATGTTGGTGCTGGCAGTAGGACTTGAACCCACAACCCCCTGATTATTTTCTGATTCTACCGCCTGACTTGTTCCTTGCCCTAAATGTTGGGGTTTTTGCGTGGCAGTTTGGGCAAAGAACTCTCAGATTTTCTTCTGCGTTATTACTTGCGTCACCATCTACGTGGTCGATTTCAACAAGAGGTGCATTGTCTACTGGATGAAGCTCATTCCACCCACAGATCGAACAGGCATTGTTATTTTTCTCAAGCAAATATCTCCTTATGTGCCTACTAATTAACTTTGTTTTTCCAACAACACCACTAATAAGCCCCTTTTTCCACTCCGCTATAAAGGTGGTGTATCTATGGTCTGCTTGACATTGGTTATTACAGTATTTACCGTATGTATTCCTTCCAACGGCAAACTCTGTGCCACAATTTATACAATTAGACTTCTTCATTTGGTTCTCCTACACAGAGTCGAACTGTGTTCTCTGGGTTACAAAGCCAGTGCATCACCACCAATGCTTTAGGAGAGTTGTATCATATATAAGGAGAGCAGTCAAGTGTATATTCTATGCTCTGCCAATTGAGCTATGCCAGCTTGGCCTCCCCCGTAGGACTCGAACCTACAACCTGCTGATTAGAAGTCAGCTGCACCATCCAGTTGTGCTAGGGGGAGATACCTGTTAAGTTAAATCTACAATCTCACATACTTCACCAGTGCAGGCAAATGTCTGACTGCCTTTGGTTCCATCTTCCTTTTCATACTCCATTAACTTAGCCCAGTCAATAGCCTTTGGCATAACGGATAACAAAGTTTCGTACTCATGTTTACCAACTTCCTGATAGGGTGCCTGCTGGTACGTGTGCTCATTATAGGGAAGGAAAGATACACCTGACATCTCGTCAAAATGTTCGTAGACAAATGCACCTACCTCAAACCATTCATTGTTACGCACGTTAATAGTTACAGATGGCTTGTGCTCACACCAGTGACGTTGATAGATCAGCCACATATTAAGCTGGTCAATAGCAGATAGATCAGCTGTAACTACTGCATTCTTAGGTGCCTTAACGGGGAACGAGAACACTGTAGTAGTCTGTGGCTTCATTACGCAAGGCTCAGAGGGAATACCCTGATCTTGCATGAACTGCGTCAGAGGGTCTTTGTTGTCTCCCCTGACAGTCCGAATGTAGTAGTGGCTGTGTCTAGCATGAATACCTGAGGCTGAATCAACAAGTTGAGACACGGTTCCACTAGGTTTAACACAAGTGATAGCAGCAGAAGGGTTAATACCCAACTTAGCAGCCCACTCTTTGTTTGTAGCCACTGCAACTTCTCTGAGATGG
>Ga0222714_10006012_pt1 | contig 11406 bp, 11 predicted proteins | sample C33_3DmetaG_FD_165048 | JGI IMG/M metagenome (GOLD analysis project Ga0222714, IMG submission 165048) | Estuarine water microbial communities from San Francisco Bay, California, United States - C33_3D | ecosystem: Environmental > Aquatic > Marine > Unclassified | place: USA: California... | reverse complement strand
TAAAAAAAATGAAATATGGAATTAATAAAGTTAAGAAATTAAAACGCGCAAAAGGTTTTGATGAAATATTGCATCCAGGTGAGCCTGAATACAGAAAAATGCTAAAAAATAAAAAAGAAGGTATCTCACTTACGCCTGATATTGTTAAGGATTTAAATAAACTAAGTGATCAATTTAAAATCAAATCGCCTTTTAGTGCTTAGCAGCAGATTTTCCAGCTAATCTTCCAAAGACAGCGCCAGAAGTCAGACCGCTTCCTCCTGGATAATTAAAATAGAATATTCCACCTACCATCTCTCCAGCAGCATAAAGACCTTTAATTGGTTTCATTACCTTATTTAGCACTTGTCCTTTATTATTAATTCTCAATCCACCAAAGGTAAAAGTAATTCCACAAGTAACCCCGTAAGCATAAAAAGGAGCGGTATCAATTTTATTAGCCCAGTTAGTTTTATTTACTTTTAAACCTACAGTGCATTTTCCATCTTTAATAGTTGGGTCAAAATTTACATTTGTATTCACAGAATTATTATATTCATAAATTGTTTCTAAAGCTTTTTGACTATTCACACCTGCTAATTTTTTAACCAACTCTTCTAAAGTATTAGCTTTGACCATGGTTGCTGATTTAACATCATACTCGCTATACAACATGGGTCTTACTTTTTGGTCAAAAATTTGCCAAGCTAACTGATTAGGTTGTTTGATAACCTCTTTTCCAAATTTTGCATAAGTATAATTTCTAAAATCCTCACCTTCATCTACAAATCTTTCTCCGTCTGCGTTCAAAACAATTCCCCAAGGATAACTAATTTTTCTATATTTGTTACTTATTTTTAAATCACTATATTCAGGTCCATTCAAATCATGAAACACGGCATGACAACCTGACCAATTTCCATAAGCTGACGCACCTACTTTGAATGCCATATTTAATCCATCTCCTGTATTGTGCTTCGTGCCTCTAACTTTTGCCATATCCCATCCTGGACCTAAATATCTTGTTCTCATTTCTGGATTTGACTCAAAACCTCCACACGCAAGCACTACTGACTTGGAATAAATTTTTTCTATTTTGTTTTTATGCAAAACCTCTACTCCCATCACTGTGTTTTTGTCATAGATTAAATCAACTGCAGCAGTATCGTACTGAATAGTAATTTTATGCTTTGCTACAATTTTTAGAAGAGAGTCAACTAACGTTTCGCCTTGCCCCTTTACTTCCAAGGTTAATCCTCCCCAATACTTCATTTTTCCTTCGACAACGAAAGATTGTCTTCCTTCTATGGGAGTAAATTTCAAACCTTTTTTACTTAACCAATGAATAGTATCAAAACTGTCTCCTGTTAAAATTTTAGATAGTGATTTATCTGTTTTGCCATTCGTGACTTTTTCCATGTCTTTTAAAAAGTCACTAACAGTATATTTTCCATAATCTATGCTATTGGAATTTTTTAATGTTGGGATAATTTTTTTTAGATCGGAATAACCATTATAGGCAAATCGAAACGCTCCATTCGTGTACCTACTATTACCGCCTCTTTCTTTTTTAGAAGCTTTTTCAATAACAAGAATTTTTTTAGCTCCATTGTCTGATGCTGATAAAGCAGCAGATAGAGCAGCATTTCCAGTTCCCACCACAACTACATCGTAAGAATTTTTCATAATTGAGATATATTTATTATATTATTTTTAGTAAAAAACCATATGCCAAAGAAGATAAATAAAGAATGGATGAAGGTTCTTGATTCAGAGCAATACATGATCATGCGAGAAGAGGGAACTGAAAGAGCTGGTAGTAGTGATTTAAATTACGAAAAAAGAAAAGGTTTTTACTACTGCGCAGGATGTGAAACAAAACTTTTTAGTTCAGAGATGAAATATGATAGCGGCAGTGGCTGGCCATCTTTTTTTAAAAGTTTTCCGTCAGTATTCGAAACTAAAACAGATCATTTACTAGGTTATCCTAGGACTGAATATCATTGCGCTACTTGTGGAGGACACCATGGTCATATTTTTGATGACGGTCCCGAACCTACTGGGAAACGATATTGCAATAATGGTAAAGCATTAATCTTTAAAGAAGAAAAATAAATTATGAGTAAAGAGTTCAGAAACATAAGTAAAGTTGGATATATGCTTCATAATGGTGGTTTAGAGTTTAAAAAAATATCCGATACTGAATACGAATATCGAACTACTTTAAAAGATTTTCATATGAACGCTGCCGGAGTAACGCATGGTGGATTTATAATGTCTGTTCTTGATTCTGGAATGGGAACTGCCGCTCATAGTGTGATTGATGGTAAAGCTGTTACCATCACTCTTGATATAAAATTTATTTCAGGTTCTAAATCAGGACAGGAAATAATTGGATATGCAAAAATAAAAAAAAAAACTAAATCTCTTATTTTTATGCAAGGTGAGTTAAAATCAAACGATACAACCCTTGCAACGGCGGAGGGAATTTGGAAAATTCTATAATATAAATAAAATTCAAGAAAAAGTTAAAAAAAAAGAAAATTTAAATAGTATAGAAAATTTTTTTTACTAAAGAGACTTAATCCAATTTTGAATTGAATTAATTACCTGATCTGTGGTTCCCTCAAATCCGTGATAATGCAAGGGACCACATTGATCACCAGATGTGCCACCTCCTGATATAGTAATTAATTTATAATTATTTTTTTTTGCAAGATTTTTAGCGCCTACATACGGAGTTACGGAACAACTATCTTTTTCGTGATGAACAACTAAAACAGGAATTTTTGTCTCTTTTAACATGTGCTGCATAGTAAGTTGATAGGGAGTATGTTTTCCCTGTGAAGCAGTAATCGAGCCTAGAATAACAATTCCACTTATTTTTCCTTTTTCTAGAGTATTGGCAGCTGCAGCGACAGAAATAGACCCCCTACTATGCCCCAATAATACGATGGGTAAATTATTTTCTTTTTTAATATGATCAATTAAAATTGAAATTCTGGACATGTGATCTTTATTTTTTCTATCTCCAATTGGTTTCTTTTTTATTGGATTTGGAAAAACATAATAATTAGAACCTGAATCTCTAAAATCTTTACCAGATCTTGCTAAAGGGTTCTGTGACTTAGATGCATTTCCTTTTAAACCATCCCCACCAACAAAACCAATAAAATTTACTTTTGCACTTTTATTATAATAAACAAAAATATCATTATCTGAAATTTCTGGAATATTAATTTTTTTTGCATATGCAAAACTAGAAGTTAACAACAAACAAATTAAAAAAGGAATTATATTTCTCATGGAAAAGAAGAATAGCAAACCTATTAAAATTGCAATCTAATTAATTTAAAAGACGTATTGGATTTCCATCTAAAAAGGCTTGTAAATCTTCTGCCATTTGAGAATAAAACTTAATATAATTTTCTTGAGTCACATAACCAATGTGCGGAGTTAAAAAAGCATTGGGTAAAAATCTTAATTTATGATTTTCAGGTAATGGCTCATGCTCATATACATCAATCCCTGCTCCTGCAATTTTTTCTTCCTGTAAAGCTCTTACCAGATCCTCCTCGTTTACAATTGGTCCTCTCGAAGTGTTGATTAAGAAAGCAGTTGTTTTCATTTTACAGATATCCTCATATTTTATTAGATTTCTACTACGATCACTTAAAACATAATGAATTGTTACAAAGTCTGACTGTTCTAATAACTCATCTTTCGTTACAGCAAAGACACCATTTTCTGTTGCATGAGCAATTTTTAAATTCTCACTCCAAGCAACTACATTCATCTCAAATGCTTTTGCAATTTTAGCAATCTGACACCCTAACTTGCCTAATCCAATAATTCCCAATGTTTTTCCTTTAAGCTCAACGCCCAAAGTTGTTTGCCAATAGCCTTGGTACATATTTTCAGACTCTTGCTTTAAATTTCTCGCCAAACTTAATAGAATTGCCCAAGTAAGTTCTGCCGTAGGATTTTTATTTCCATCCGTTCCAGAAACAATAATTCCTTTTTTTTTTGTATAATCTAAATCTATTGCAAGATTTCTCATTCCACTAGTTGCAATAAACTTTAAGTTAGGACATCCATCAATAAGCTTAGCAGTAATTGGTGTTCTTTCTCGCATAATTAAAAGAGCTTCAAACTCTTTTAAATTTTCTATTGCGTGAGCCTCATCGTCAAAAGGCTCACGAAAAACTTTAATATCACAAGTTTGATTTAATTTACTCCAATCCGCAAGCTCTTGTGCAACACCCTGGTAATCATCAAGTATTGCAACTTTCATTTACTTGGACAGCAATCTGCTCAACATAGAAATGTCTTTTATTTTTTCTAAGTTACTGACTGCTTTAATGATTGCTTTTGATTTAGCTAATGGCCATTTTGCAAATTCTGCGCATCCCATAAATTTATCAGCAACTTCCTCATAACTCATAGGGATCATTGGACTACCCTTTCCAAAATCACCTCTACCTGAGATTTTTTTGCCATTTTTAAGGTGGATATCAATAACAGTTGTCATTTTATCATAACCAGCTTTTTCAGCAATTTCACTCTTGTAAAAATTTACTTTTCTTAACATTGCTTGAACATCAGGTCTGTTCACTTCTCTATCTTGATATTCAGGAATGTAAGCTCTTCTTCTTACTAATAAAACAGCCATAGAATACTCCATACTAAACTTAGCTTGGAATTCATTTGTTGGTCTATGATGAATTAATGCATTTTGCATATTATGACTTGTTCCCACATCTACCTTAACTACGTCTTGTGGCTTGATGTCGTGTTTTAAAATTAACTCTAACATTTTAGTCATACCTGGATGAGTTAAAGATCCACAAGGATGTGGCTTAATAGAAATTCCTGGTTTATCGAATGTCCATGGTTTTCCTAATTTGCCTTTAATCGAATTTAATTCATATCCTCCACCATGAGCTTGGAAAAAACCTCTTGGTGATTCTAAAATTTTATCTGTAGAAGACCATCCCAGCTGTACTAAGTCACAAGCAACTACACCGCTTTCTGCCGCACGACCTGCATGCAAAGGTTTTGTCATTGTTCCAAAGTTTTCTCTTAATCCTGCGCTTAAAGATGCGGCAATCGCTAGACTTCTTTGAATTTGATCTACTTTATATCCTCGAATTTTTGCAGCAGCTGAAGCTGAGGCTAAAGTTCCACAAGTAGCTGTTGAGTGAAAACCATGCTGGTAATGTCTTGGTGACATAGCTTCTGACACTTTGCATTCAACATCTACACCAACCAAATATGCATTTAAAAAATCTTTACCGCTAATTTTTTTAATTTCACCTTCGGCAAAGGCACTAGGTAAACATGGTGCCGTTGGATGTGTCAATAATCCATACACTCTATCTTTTCCTACTGCTAACTGAGTATCATCATAATCATCGGAGTGAATTCCAGTTCCATTTGCTAAAGCTGCAAAACTTGAAGGTACTTTCATTTTAGAACCAATGACTGTGGCTTTTCCTTTAGCTGCATTTTTTTTAATATGTTTGAATAAATACTCACCCGTTCTCGCAACAGATCCTGCTATTGCCAAACCAAATCCATCTAAAATATGTTTTTTTCCAAGCTCAACTACTTTTTTAGGAATAGAATTAAATTTATTCTTATAAACAAACTCAGCAACTTGTTTTGTTAATCCTTTTCCTTTTTCTGAATGAATATTCGGCGTGTATGCTTTGACCATTGATATAACTCCCTTTTTTATAAATATTTAGTTAGCTTGTGAAAAAGGTTATTCACCAAAATAAATCTAGCTTGTCAATAAATTTTATATTATAAAATTAAGTTTCACATTGTAAAATATGAGCTCAGAAATAAAAGTAATTGATAAAGCGTTTCAAATCTTAAATTCTTTCAATCGAACGAAAAAAAGTATTGCTCTTAAAGAGCTTGCTTCAATAACAAAACAAAACAAATCAACCATCATTAGAATTTGCAAATCACTCATGAAGCATAATTTTTTAATCAAAAATGAAAGCAATGGAAGCTACCAACTAGGGCCTGGAAGCTGGAAAATGGGTCAAATTTACAATTCAAATTTTAGTATTGGCGATGAAATAAAGGAAATTCTTAAAGACATTTGTAATAAAACAGGTCAGTCAGCAGGCTATTGGATTAGATCGGGTGATAAAAAGGTTTGCTTATACAGAATTAACAACACTGAGTCTGAGCTTACTCACCATTTAATAGAAGGAACAAATTTTCCTCTAGTTAGCGCTACAGGAAAAATTTTAAAAGCTTTTGGAGATAATAATCAAGTTTTGATGAATGAAATATTAAAGAAAGGTTACGTATATACCAGCAATGAAAGAATAAGTAATATTGCTAGCGTTGCAATCCCAGTATTTAACTCTAGAAATATTTTTGAAGGTTCCATGAATGTTTCAGGTTGGGGCCAATTTTTTACACCTAAATCAATAATCGAATTTTCAAAAATTCTTAAAAATAAACAATTAATGTTAAAAAAATTATTGTCTTAAAGCATATAAAGATAGAATATTTTTTAAATTTAAACTAAGAAATCAACTTGAGCAAAAATTCTAAAAACTTTTATTATACTTTTAAAAAAGCACTGTCGAGCAAGCAGTTATTACTAGCTCCAGGATGTCAGGATCCTTTAAGCGCAAAATTAATAGAAAGTCACAAATTTAAATTGGTTTTTATTGGAGGATTTGCATTATCTGCTAGTCAATATGGATATCCTGATGCAGGAATCATTTCTTTAACAGAACTAACAGAATCAACTAGAAAAATACAAAGTGCAATTAACATACCTTCAATTGTTGATGCCGATACTGGTTTTGGAGGTGCGATCAATATATATCGCACAGTTCGAGATCTTGCTGATGCAGGAGCGGCAGCCTTGACTTTGGAAGATCAACAGTTTCCAAAAAAATGTGCGCTTACTAAAGAGGTAAAAATTCTAAATTTTAAAGACTCTTGTGAAAGAATCAAAACAGCAGTCAAAGCTGCAAGAGAGAATAAAAAACAAGATATAGCCATTATAGCAAGAACAGATGCTTACCCGATACTAGGAATTACAGAAACAATTACTAGAATAAAAAAATACAAATCATTAGGAGCTGATGCAATTTTTGTAACAGGAATTGATACAAAACAAGATTTAAATATCATAAGCAAATATAAGCATCTAAATCTAATGCTTAATATTCATCCTAAAATTAAGTTTACTATTAATGACTTAAAAAAAAGTGGTATTAAAATCGCAATATACTCGCAAAGTATCCTGAATGCATATATTGATGCGACCAACTCAGTTTTAAAAACTATTAAAAAGGGATCTATACCAAAATCTAAAAATTTATCTGGCGATACACTTAATTTGCTGGATTTTAATAAATTTTTAAAAATAGAAAAAAATTAATGAAAGAATATTTAATAGCATTTAAAAATAGTTATAAAAGTATTTTGATAGGAGCAGTAGGTGGTTTTGTTGCAAGCTATACTCCTCTTCCTTTGCCCTGGTTATTGGGAGCGCTTCTAGCAAATTTAGCTTTTTCTTTTACTAAATACAAAATTACTTTTGATAAAAAAATATTTTTGCCGGTTCTTCTTGTAATTGGAGTAATTTTGGCAGGCTCTTTTAATATATCTCTTTTATACAAAATTCATTTGTGGATTTTCTCGTCCTTAGCAATGATCATTTGTACTATTATAGGTACTATTATTGTTGCTATCTATTTTCATAAAATTTGTAAGTTTAATAAATTAATATCTGTCTTAGCTGGCCTGCCTGGTGCTTTTGTGGTGATTGCATCAGCATTACATGAAATAACTGGAAGCAAAAAACAACACGGTGAAGTAATTATTCCCCAGGCAACTAGAGTCTTGTTTATTGTCTTATTTGTTCCCTTTGTTTTTGTAACTCAAGTTGGTTATCAAGAGATAAATATTGTTGATGAGTATCATGCTTATGATTTAAGATATTTTTTAGAACTAGCTTTTTTACTAGCCATTTCTCAAGCTCTTTCAACTTTATTCAAAAGATTTAAAATACCATCGGCTCCTATATTAGCAGCAATGATAGCAGCAGGCTTTTTTTACACAGTAGAAATTACTACTGCTAAATTTCCATCTATTTTTATTATTATAGCATTTATCTTTTTAGGCTCTGCGTTAGGAAGTAGATTAAATGGACTAAAAATAAGAGATATAGGTTACTATAGTTTTCATGGTGCAATAATCTCGGTAATACTCTTGGCTCTAGCTGCACTGTTTGCATACATTTTAGAAATTTGGTTTGGTTTTGATTTTATGGCAGCTTTTTTAAGTTTTGCTCCAGGTGGTTTGCACGAAATGGTAATTATCAGTGCAGCTTATGGGATTGATCCTCTATTTGTTTCTTACCATCATTTTTTAAGAGTGTTTTTTATTATTTTTTCTCTACCGTTTATTTTAAAATTTTTTAAAAAATAAGCTTATTTAATATTTGAGATATATTGGATTAAATCCTTTTTATATTTTTCTTTTATATAATCTTTCGCACCAATTGCAGTGTACCAAGTTATTTTTGTTTTGGGATGAGTTCTAGAAGCATCCCAATCTAACTTGGGAGCTAAAATTCCATGTGCTGCATCCTCATAAAACCATATTTGAATATTAGCATTTTTATTTTTTTGCTTTTCAAACCAACTAATATGATTTTCAGTTAATGAATCTCTATTAACAGAGTTGTTGCAGCTAAATGTATTTCCCTTAGGAGCTGTGGCTATAGAAATACTAAGTCTGCAGGGAGTCTTGTCTTGCCACCTCCAACCATCTTTCTTGGTGGATCCATAATTATCTTTTTTTCCAAATATTAAAATCAATGGCGCCTTAAGATCATCGGGCATTCCCATACCAACATTAGTTGGCGCCTCTGAAAAGACAGCTTTTATTTTTGTTTTATCAAATGCAGCCGCAATATTGGCCACAACAGTAGCTCCATTGGATATTCCCCAAACATAAATATTATTTGTATCAATATTTTTTTGGCGCAAAGCCCACTCAACAGCACCCATGGTAACAGGAAAAATCATTTGTTGTCTTACTGTATTTCCATACTTTACCATATTCAGACGATAATCAGTTATGCCATTCATTTCATAAGCATCAAATACAAGAGTTGCAAATCCATTATTTCTAAAAAATTTAATTGCTCCCATGGCATCTCCTTTTCCACCTCCACCATGTACACCAATCACCAAAGGTTTTTTTTGAGAAGAATTAGAACCAGTTTTGAAATCTACAGATGAATGACAAGGATCAAAGCCTGCAGGTTCGCTAGCTAAATAAAAATAACCTCTTTGAAATTTAAATTCTGTTTTTTTTTGTGGATTGCATTCTTTGGAGAAAGAATTTCCAATAAATAAAAAAGTAAAAGACAAAATTAATATTAAAAATCTCATTCGTAATATCTTACCAAATCTATTATTTTATCAAGAAAAATGAATTGCGGCTTATCTTTTTTCAGAATAGAATACGCCACGTTGTCGAAGCAATTCTCTCGACATATTAGGGCTAGGTTGGAAAGCTCTACGTCCATGTAATAAAAAATGATTATTTGAAAATATTGAATAACCAGGAGGTAGTTTAAATGCGATATGATTTTTGCTATTCTCTAAAGAATTAGAAAGCTTATTTAGAAACAGGCCCTGTTCTAAAGAAGTTGGTTCAGGAAACTGATCAATATAAGAAATAATAGGTCTGCCCTCTAAGTCTTTTGAAAAAACAGGATGTTCAACTTTATAATCAATATTTTTACTTTTAGGAGATCCCCAAAGAAAATTTTCCTTAGCTACGGGATCTTTTAAGAACTTCTCTAGATCTTCCCAATCATCAAGATGCAAAAGAACACTCTCTCCTCCATTTGCATTTTCTTCTTTCATTTTCATCATCAATAGCCAGTCCGTACTTTCTTTTACATAAGTCCCATCGGTATGCAGATCTAATTTTTTATAAGCTTTTCTCAAATAAGAATCGCTGTTATCTGTATGCTTCACCTCAAATCTTGCATAAAATTTTCCTGCCATTGCATCAAAATTAGGAATGCCAACTAAGTGGGTTAAAGCAGTAGAAACTTTAACCAGAAAATCTGTGTCATATAACTTTTGGTCCATTTGTTCTGGGCCAATAATAAAAGCACCATGATTTCTGTCTTTTAAAGTTTTATTTATTAATGCCTGAATTTTTCCATCAAATATTTTATTAAAAAGATCTGAAATATGAAATCGAAGAAATGGCTTATATTCGATATCTAATAAATCATGATTATCAAACTGCTCTTTAACTTTATCTAAAAATTTATTTTTGATCTTAATGTCCAACAATCGTTCACTTGCTGAATGTTTTTCAATATTTAATCCATCAATAATTTGCATAATTTACATATAAAAATTAATTAATAAAAAAGTAGCTGTACTTAAAAAAACTGACAATAGCACATTTTTTTTAAAGAGAAAATAAACAGCGATAGCAACCATGGTAGATGCAATTCTACTTAAAGATGTAGTTTCGGATAATAAGCCAACGGGAAATAAAATAATCTTTGCGATGACTGCTGAAATAATTCCTACTGAAATACACTTGATCCAATGAAAGATTGGGCTTTCGACGGATAAATTTCTTGAACTAAATACTCCAAAAGCTCTGCAGCCATAAGTGGCTATGCTCGCAACTAATATGGATAAATAAATAAAATTAGCTGTCATATTTTTCTTTTTTAAAAATTAAAAAACCAATGGTACCTGCAGATAAACCTGAAATTAATACTGACCAGTCAGGAATAAATTGAAAAAGAACAATACTTAAAATGGAGCCTAAAATTATAGAAGTGATAATTTTTTTTTCTACTAAATTGGTTAAAGTCATTACTAAAAAATAAATAGGATTTACAAAAACAAATCCTACTAAGATTTTATGAGAGACATAATTAGATATTAAAAATCCTGAAACAGTACAAATGACTGAAACAAACCACAAAAAACCAGCTAAGCCAAAAAAATAATCAAATTTCTCATCTTGATTAATTTTTTTATGTACCGCAAACATATTAAACCATGCTGTAACTGCAATAAACTGAGCAACTAAATAATATCTCCATTTAGGATAGCTAGAATGTCGAATGATTGGAATTAAATTAACTGTCATTGGATAAAGTCTTGCGTTGGTAAGAAGAACAGCTAAAAAAACATTTAATAACGTTCCTCCAGCAACAATAGTTTCAGCCATCACAAACTGTCCAGGTAAAGCAAAAGTAAAAAAAGTAGACGCGAAACTTTCAAACAAAGTGAATCCTGAGCTTTTTAAATAAGCCCCAAACGTAAACATACTTGCGCCCAAACCTATTGCTGGAACGCCAAATGCATGTTGGGCACCTTTTTTAAAACTTAA
>Ga0222714_10006011_pt1 | contig 11407 bp, 10 predicted proteins | sample C33_3DmetaG_FD_165048 | JGI IMG/M metagenome (GOLD analysis project Ga0222714, IMG submission 165048) | Estuarine water microbial communities from San Francisco Bay, California, United States - C33_3D | ecosystem: Environmental > Aquatic > Marine > Unclassified | place: USA: California... | reverse complement strand
ACAAAAAAAAGAGTATTCATTTGATTGAATTAGATATTCAGAAAAATTTTGATCGTTCTGTTTGGGATGACCTGCTATAAAAAACATAGTTGCTACCCAAATAAATAAAAATAATAATTTTACATAAATAATTTTTGAAAAAAACTTAAGAAATACAAAAATAAATGTAATAGATATAAAAAAACTATAATAAAAAGTCTTGAAAGTATCTCCTAAATACGGATTAAAATTTTTGGAGGGAATTCCTAGAGAATTAATATACAAAATAATAATTCCAAAAAAAGGCAATATATAAATATTTCTATTTTTCTTATCTTTATAAAAAAGATAGAAAAGAATTAGATAAAACAAAATTGAAATTGTTGATGATACTCCTTTTCTGACCAAATCTAAATTAGTTTCTAGGAGTAATCCATATGGTCCAGAATATTTAATTACTCTATTTTCACTGATTAAAAATTCCCCAGCAGTTGAAAATAAATCTTTTCTATTTTGGTCAAAGAAATTTGAATTAAAGTCAAATAGTTGATTAAAGTAATCACCAAATGTATCTAATATAACAATATTTATTACAGAGTTTGCATGTGTGCTATATTTACCAAGTTGATATTCATAATCAAAAAAAGGTGAATTGTAAACTTTTTTTAAATTAAGTTTAAATATTATATTAGTAGGTGCTACATTATCATAATTTGCATCATATTTTCGTTCATAGAATTGATTAGTGGTAATTGAATAACTTTCATAATAAGAGGCAAATAGAAAAATAACCAAAACCAACGATAAGCTAAATAATTTCTTGATTTGTATTTTCCTAATTAAATTAAATTTTGAAATAAATAAATATCCAAAAATCATCCCAGTAATACTTGGTTTTGAAGTAGCAATTAAAGACAGAAAAGGAATAGCCAAATATAAGTACTTTATATTTTGTTCAATTCTAAATAATTTAACAAAATATAAAATCCATGGAAATAAACAGAAGCCTAGTATCTCTGGTTTCATAACGGCTCTTAAGTAAATCGATTGAGGAAAAAAATTGAATGCAGTTAAAGCTAAAAGTGTGTTAGTAGTTTTAAATTCATACAATTTAAATAACTTATAAATACCTAACAAGCCAAAAATATATAAAAATAAATTTAAATTTTGTATAGAATAACTTAAAATAAATTCAATGTTGGAGTTGTTAATTATTTCAAAATTATTTTTCAAAGATCTGTAAATTAAAAAAAAATAAAACGGTCCATGACCATTTTTAAATTCGGTATCGACTCCTATATAGTAATTAACGTAATCAAAATAGTAAAAAAAATCTACATTTCTGGGTGATAAATAATAAAAATTTATCCAAATTGTACTGATATATAAACTTATTATGAACAAAATAAAATGTAAAGTAAAAGTTAGATTTTTAATCATGAATTTAGTTTTGATTTTCAAAATAAATATCCATCATGTTTAATTTATTTTTATAATAAAAAAAATTCGAGCTACCAATAAATTTTAGATTATTTACAAACGCAAAATTCATTATCTCCTCAAAAGAATCAGAGTTAGCTTCAATTTTCAAATATTTTATTTTATTTTTTTTTAATATTTCTTTTATAGAAGATAATATTTTGTAATCTAAACCTTCAGTATCTATTTTTAACAATGTTATAAAGTTTATATTATTTATTTCCATAAAACTTTTTATTGTTTCAACTGAAATATTCACAGTAGATACAACTTGATTAAATTTATTATCTGGATGATATAAACTTAAGGAAGAGTGTGATGATGGTTTCCTTATATAGAATTGAGCAGTTCCATTTTTTTCATCTATTGCAGTATTAAAATATTTAATGTTTTCAAATTTTTTAAATTTATTTTTTTGTTTTTCAACTAAAAAAGTATCTGGTTCTATAGAGTAGATTTTAGGCTCTAATTTTGATTTAATAAATAACTGAATAAAACTTCCTACGTTAGAACCAACATCAACAATAATTGAATTATTATCAATATGGTTTTTGATAAATTGAATTTCTGAGAAACCTTTCTGAAAAATATAAGAAATTACAAATCTTAATTTTTGAACAAAATTTAAAACAAAGTATTTCATTTATAGCTTTCTTTACAAAAGATAAATAGCTTAGTTTGAAAATTATACATTTTTATATCCTAATCTATATATATTATTTATAGCTTTCTTTACTAATAAAATAAAGATAATTAAAAATAAATAAGTTAAAAATCAATAATTTTTTAAATATTTCTAAAAATTTTTAAATTTAATATTGTAATGTATTGAAATAAGAATTAATTGTTAAAAAGCATTTGAGCTTCATTAAATATTTGTTTTTTATATAATTTAATTAGATGTCTGATAAAAATACAATTTTAAATTTAGAAAATGAAATTTTAAAATTATCTGAAGAATACTTTAATATAAAAAATAAAAATAAAACTTTTGTTCCCTTTATATCACCAATTCCAGTTTCAGGTAAACAAATAGATTTTGATGACTTAAAACACACAATTTTATCTTGTTTAGATATGTGGTACACTTCAGGAAATTTCACAGATAAATTTGAAAAATTAATTGCTGAAAAACTCGGAATGAGGCATAGTCTTTTTGTTAACAGTGGATCTTCAGCAAATTTATTAGCAATTACAGCAATAAAAATTCATTATAATCTCAATGAAGGTGATGAAATTATTACATCAGCAGTAGGGTTCCCAACAACAATAAATCCTATCTTGCAAAATAATTTAAAACCTATTTTAATTGATGTGGATGAAAATACTCTAAATATAAACACTGAAAAAATTGAAAAATATATTAATAAAAGAACTAAAGGAATTGTTCTAGCGCATACTTTAGGAAATCCTTTTGATATTGACAAAATTCTTTACTTATGTGATAAATATAATTTATTTTTAATGGAAGATAACTGTGATGCATTTGGGTCTCTTTACTCTGGAAAGCTTACTGGCACTTTTGGAGATGTCTCGACATTGTCTTTTTACCCAGCTCATCATATTACTACTGGTGAAGGTGGTGCAGTAGTTACAAGCAATACCAAATTGAAAAAAATTATGGAGTCACTAAGAGATTGGGGAAGAGACTGTTATTGCCCCCCTGGAGTAGATAATACTTGTAAAAAAAGATTTGAATGGCAGCTTGGAGATTTACCAAAAGGTTATGATCATAAATATATTTATTCCCATATTGGATATAATTTAAAAGCTTCTGACATGCAGGCAGCATTGGGGTATTCACAAATCAATAAATTAGATGGGTTCATTAAAATTAGAAGAGAAAACTATAAATATTTACTAGAAGCATTTCAAAAATTTGATAACTTTCAATTAATAAGTAAGCAAGAGAACTCTGATCCAAGTTGGTTTGGGTTTCCAATAATAATCAAAAAAAATAACAATTTTTCAAGACATGATTTATTAACATTTTATCAAGAAAGAAAAATTGGTACTAGATTGTTATTTGGTGGAAACTTACAAAAACAGCCAGCTTATAAAAACATAGACTTTACAACAAGTGATTTAACTGTTTCAAATAATATTTTAGAAAATGCATTCTGGATTGGTGTTTATCCTGGATTAAATGAAGAAATGTTAAATTTTGTAGTTGATTCTACTAAAGAATTTTTAAATAATTATGAAAATTAATACGGCATTCATATTAGCTGGTGGTCGTGGAACTAGGTTTAAAGAACAGACAGAACTTATTCCAAAACCTATGATTAAGGCTAACGGAGTGCCTTTATTAGACTACATAATTAACAGTTACACACAATATGGAATTAAAAATATAATTTTACTTTGTGGCTATAAAATTGATGTAATTGTTGATTATTATTCCAAAAAAAGTATCTACTTAGACAATGAAAATAATTTCATTTTAAAAAATGACATAGTTGTAAAGATTTTAGACACAGGTATAGATACCGGAACTTCAGGAAGAGTTAAAGCTGGGATAAAAGTTCTTGAAGAAAATAATTTTTATTTAACTTATGGAGACGGTGTATCAAATGTAAATATAGAAAAATTAAGAAAATTTCATTTTAATTCAGATTCGATTGGAACGGTTACAGCTGTTAGACCTCCGGCAAGATTTGGTAGTCTAAGTATTGAAAACAATATGGTAACAAAATTTGCTGAAAAAGATTTGGCAAGTGAAGGTTATATAAACGGTGGTTATTTTGTTTTCAGCAAAAAATTAAATAAATATTTGCAAAATTCTTCAGAACCATTAGAGCAAAAACCACTAAAAAAATTAGCTCAAGATAAAAATTTAAAAGCTTACCTTCACCATGGATACTGGAGACCTGTTGACACAATAAGAGAACTTGAAATTTTAGAGAATGATTTAAATAACAAAAAATTTAATTATGAATGATTTTTGGCAAAATAAAAATATTTTGATTACAGGTCATACTGGATTTAAAGGCGGATGGCTTTCAGTATTTTTACACAACTTAGGAAGTAAATTGTTTGGTATATCTAAAACAAAAGAACAGGGAATTTATTCATTAGCTAATTTAAAATCGATATTTGAAAATGAATGGTTTTTTGATTTAGGAAAAGTTAATACTGAAAATATTACTCAAATAATAAAAGAAATAAAACCTGATATTATTTTTCACTTTGCTGCACAAGCAATTGTTTCAATTGGATATAGCAATCCAATTGAAACAATACAAAGTAATTCAATTGCTACTTTAAATTTATTGTTGGCAATTGAAGAGTCTAGAAGCTGTAATTCTGTTGTTGTTGCAACAACAGATAAAGTTTACAAAAATAGCGAAAAAGACAACATTGAGACTGATCTTCTAGGCGGCAGTGATATATACAGTATCTCAAAAGTAAACGTAGAAAATATTATTTCTTACTTTAATGAAGTTAAAAGTTTTCAACCAAAAATCTCAAAAGTTAGATCAGGTAATGTACTTGGTGGTGGTGATAGAGGAATTAATCGATTAACTACAGATATTGTTAACTCATTTCTTAAGAATCAAGTTCTATATGTCAGAAATTTAAATTCGATTCGACCATGGCAATACGTTTTAGATTCAATATTTGGCTATTTACTAGTAGCGGAACAAAACTTTAATTCAGGTTTAAGTGAAACATATAATTTAAACTCAAAAAATAACAATAAATACACTGTTAACTTTTTAATAAATGAATTTCAAAATAATTTAGACTACAAATTAAAAATTAAAACTGAAAATAAAATCTTCCAAGAGAAAAATACTTTACTTATTAATTCAGACAAAGCAAGAAGTCAATTAAATTGGAGCACAGAAACAAAATTAGAAAAAACAGTTTCAAAAATTGTTCAATGGGAAATCTACCATAATAGACTTAATAGTCCTAATACAGATTATTCAAATAATGAAGTAAGGGAATTTATTATTAATAACAACTTAGATTATAAATTACAAAATTTATCAAACTGATACTTAACAAATTTAGAATTTTCTATATACCATTGAGTAATTTTATTAAAATCCATTTTTAGGTTCTTTAAATTTAGATTTTCTTTTTTTAAATTATTTTTATCAAGTATGTTATCAATTGAATTATTACCCCAGTAAATTTCTAAAGAAGGTTTCTCAAAATAATTCAAAGAAGTATTTATTAGATTGATGACTTCAAAATTAGAAAGAACAAAATTATTCTTAGACACTTCTGTTGAATTGTACAACATATCAAGTAATTTATCTTTTAAAATATATTCTCTCAGTGAAGTAGGTTTTGAATTTAATTTAATTTCCCTATTGGAAATATAGCTGCCAAAGCAGTATGGTATAAGTCTTGTAAAGTTTATATCTTCCTTTCCAATAACATTGGGAATCCTAAAGATTGACACTTTGTTATATTTTATAGTTTTATAAATTTTTTCCTGAAATAATTTTATTTTCAAATATGGATGGTTAAAAGTAGTTTTAGAATTCAATAAACTTGTACTAATTAAATTAATACTTGTATCTTTCAATTCAGCAATGTTATAGGCATTTATTAAATTTAAAGAGCTTTCTACCATTTTGTTAAAACTTTCATTAAAATATACTTCATTGCTACTAACTAAGTATGTTTTAAAATCAAATATACAATCAGGCTTTACATTTTTAATTATTTGCGAGATATGATCTGCGCTATAGTCGGAAATAATTAAATCTTTTTTTTTACTATACTTTGTAACACCATAAACATCAATTTTTTTTGATTTTAAGTATTCAAAAAAACTTCTGCCTAAATAGCTACCAGTTCCAATTATCAAATATTTCACTTTGTATAGTGTTTTAATCTAAATATAGATCTTAAATAGGTAAGTGAAAATTTAAACAAATTTCTTTTTGATTTTCCATATTTTCTAAATAAAAACTTGGAAGGAATTTCTGCGATTTTTACATTTGGATTATTGTTTACTATTTTAATTAGTATTTCTTCAACTATTTCAAAATTTTTTTCAACTAAATCTAAATCTTTGAGTAAGTTAAACCGATATAATCTAAAATTATTTGATACGTCTTTAATAGTTAAATTAAAATACTTTCTATAGATTAGATTAACTACCAAACTTAAAAAGGTAAGAACAAAATTATTTTCTGTTGAACCGCCGGGGACATATCTTGATGCAACAACAAGATCAAAATTGTTTGAGTTTACAAATTTATTGAATTCAATAAACATATTTGGATCATGTGAACCATCTGAGTCCATTATTATTAGCCATAATGTTTTTGGAAACTTTTCACTTACATATTTAATTCCAGACCTTATCGCATCACCAAAACTGTCAGTTTCTTCTCGGTTAACATAAATGTAACCATATTTTTCACATAGATTTTTTGTATTTAAATCAAATTCAATTGAATCAACAATAATTACATTAAGTTTATGAGAATTAAAATTTGTATCTATTGAGTTGGAAATTAAAGGTAAGAGAACTTTTAAGCTTTCATATTCCTTAAAGGAGGGTATTAAAATACTAATTTCATTCATAATTTTTTTTTATAAAATCAATGTACATATCTAGTCCTTGGTCTATATTAATTCTTGGATACCAAGATAATTGTTTTTTTAAATCTTTTATATTTGAAACGTAGTATTTTTGATCAGAAGTTCTTTCTTTACTTGGTTTTAACTTAAGCTTTTTTTTAAGTTTAATTTCTAAGCGAGAAATTAATTCATTTATTGAAATTGAATTATTGTAACCACCTCCTACATTATATTTCAAACCTTTGAATGCCTCTGGATGACCCAATAAACTTATAATTAGTTGAACTAAATCGTCTATGAAAAGTATGTCTCTAACTTGCTTGCCATTACCAAGAACATTAATTAAGTCATTATTTTTATTTAGAATAGATTCTTTGATAAACCAGCCTATCCAACCTTGATCATACGTAGAAGCTTGATTAGTTCCATAAATGGTCGACAATCGTAAAACACAGGTTTTTAAACCAAATGATTTAAAATAATCAATTGCATACAAATCTGCAATACCTTTTGAACAACCGTAGGGGGTTGATAAATCAATTGGAATGTCAACATCATAACCATATTTGTTATCTTTGGATTCATATCTTGAATTTAAGGTTTTTATAGTATCCCAACTAAGATCACCATAAACTTTATTAGTTGAGGTGTAGAGATACAATGTATTCAGACTATACTTCCTAATTGATTCAAGTATACCAAGACTTCCGTATGCATTTATATTAAAATCATTTAGTGGGTTTTCAAGCGACCTACTCATAGCGACCTGTCCTGCAAAATTTAAAATGGCAAAATATTTATTTTCTTTAATAAGTTTTTCTGTTTCTTTAATTTGTGTTATGTCTTGTTCTAAAAATATTATGTTTTTATTGTTTTCTACTAAAGCTAAGTTTTTTTTTGATTCTTTTCTATAAAAGTTATCTAGTAAATAGCATCTAAAACCCTGTTCTGCAAGTTTTAAAGACGTATTAACTCCAATAAATCCTAGTCCACCTGTAATTAATATTTTCTTCATATTTTCATTTTAAGACTGTATTTAATTTCAATCTCTAAATTGTAGTTTATTTGAATTAATCATAATTATTAAGAAATAAAAACTAAAAATGAAATTTAACTAATTATTAAAATAAACATAAAGTTCTCCAAATTTAATAGAAGAAGTCGAACTTATGTTCTCATAAATTTTAGTTGTAACAATAAAATCTACATTTCTCTTTAATGGCTCTAAGCCGTATTCACTTTCCCAGTTTTCTAATACTATGAAATCTGAAAAATAATCAATTCCTCTACCTGGAAAGTAATAATCTGGATCCCAGTATATTTTCTTGTAATTAAGTTTTTTAATATTATATTGACTGTCTATAAATTCTATGGCTCCAAAAAAACTTGAATCTTTATACTCATCTACGACATAACCAGAGTTAAATGCTTTATTATTATGTAAAACAAGTCCGTTTATTCCAATTAACATAAAAGCTGAAATAAAAATTATTTTAAAAATATTTTTAAACTTATCTAATTGAAATAAAAATGCTAGTAAAAAAAAATAAGGAATAAATAAAAAATAAGTCCAAGTTCTTTGAACATTAAAACAAATAAAAAAGAACATCACTATAAAAATTAACAAAAAATATATATTTATAATTTTTTTATTAACCTTAATTTCATACATCAGAAAAAGAAAACTATAAAATACTAAGAAATAAAAAAAATAAGAATTCAAATAAAATTCTTGAGCCAACTGTAACATCCATTTTTCGAAATTTTGTATTTGAAAATTAATATTTGAAGCATTAGAAATATCATAATAAACTCTCTTATAAATTCTGGGAATTGGCAAAAGTAAAGCAGGTTGTGCTATTACAAACCCAATAAAGATTCTTGAAAATGATGTAAATAAATGTGTCACAGTTTGAATTTTCTTTAAAGGATAAATTAAAGTTAATCCAAAAATAAAAATTGGAATAATTGTAATTATTTTTATTCCTATCGAAATGCCAAAATATAAGAAACCAGGGTTTAATTTTTGATCTACAATAATTTTCTTCAAACCGATTATGAAAAATAATAATGATAAAGAATCTGGTTTTGGGTTTTGGATTATATAATAAGCACCTGGCATACCTAGTGATAGAAGGATAAAAATAAATCTCAATTCTTTCTTAATAAAATATTTTGAAAAATATAAAAGTAAAAAAATTACAATAGAAAACTGTGTTAATCTAGCAACTACAATAACTGACTCATAACTTATTAGAGAAAATGGGCCTGCTAACAAAATAAATAAATTTTTATACAATCTTCCATAGTCCAAAGTTCCACCAAGTACTATTTCTGAAACTACAATTAATATATTTTTTAAAAATTCTGGTTCAACATCAACAAATCGAGAATAATAGTCAATTTTCTGGTAAACATTAATTACTGGATTCATGATGACAATTCTTTCATCTATATGTAAATGTCTAAAATTTAATTTGTTAAAGAAACCTAAAATGTTTAATACAACAAAGTATATAAATCCTATTAAAGAAACTATATTTAGATATTTTAGATAATTAATTTTTTCATTCAATTATTTGAGTTTATCAAAAAATTTAATTAAAAAAATATTAAGTTAGGTTATAAATTTAATACTCTTTATAGCTCTTAACTTCTTTAATTTCAGACCCAAAATGTAGATTAATAGAGTTTTTTATTTTGAACCTTTCATCATTTTTTATATATACACTTCTTGCAAGCTGTACAAAATTTTCATCAAACTTTTTAATTTTTTCTTTTTTCCTAATTTCATCTTCAATGTCCCATAAAGTTTTATTTATTTCTATCAAAGAATTAAATAGCTCAATAAACATATTGTCAGAAAGTAAGTTATTTTTTTTAATAATTTCTTCAAGGTAAGACAATTCTTTTTTAACTTCTACAAGCTTAATTTTGTCTTTAATTTTTTCATTTTTAATTTTAAGAATTGAAGTTTTATCTAACAGTTCTCCAACTGAGATTTTCGTCTCAATTAACATACTTTATTGTTTTCCATCTATTTTTTAATTTTAGTCTACTTCCTCTAATGTCGTGATAGAAAAGCTTTGCTTTAGTTTCTAAGCGATCAACTAAATGTGCGTAGCTACTATTGATACAGTGAATCTCATCAGCATTATTTATTAATTTATTAAAATAAAAAATATTATTAAAAATATCAACTTCCTTATGGAGATAAATTATATTAGATTTTTTTTCTATATTTAATTCAAATCTATCGGATGATGCTTCATTGTGTACTAATATATAATTCTTAAAACTAGTTTCATAGTATTTGTGAAAATGATCATATACTTTACTTTCCATTTCTATATCTCTTTCATAATTGAAAAATTGATAAGAATAATAATAGGGTAATTTAAGTTGCTTATAATAGTTAACATAAAATGGATGTCTTGTTTTTGACCAGCCTATTTTTAAAATATCTAGATTATTCTCGAGTGAAAAAGTATCGACAAAATTATCTAGATCGTTTACTTTAACTGGTATATCGCTTATTATTTGAATTTTATTATTTTTTGAGTAAAGAAATTTTATTTGATCGTTAAAAGCTTTGTTAGCAACTAGATAAATCTTTTCAAATTTATTTTCAATATAATTTATTAATCCATTACATATTATCGAATCGCCTAAGCCTAAATGATGATAAATTATTATTTTTTCTTTTTTTATATCTTTTAATGATCTATGAATCATATTTGAATTTTACTTTAGTTATTTTAAAAAAACGTGAAGTTCTTTAAAACTATAAATATTTATAAATGTAATATCTAAAAAACTTCCAAATTTTTGTTATAAATTTAGATATTTTCTTTTTAATTATGTAAATATAAATTAATTTATCAGATACTTCAATTTCTATTCTATTTCTATTTATGTAATTTTTTGAGTTATTAATTTCATTAATCCAGAAATCTAAAAAAAGCTTATCTCTATTAAAGTTTTTAATGTTAAACTCCTCCTTAAAGTTTTCCAAATGTAACTTTGTAAGTGATCTAAAGTCGTCAATAAATAATATCGGTAAATCAAATAAATTTCTATGGGTAAAATGGTTTTCAACAATTGGAATGCTACCAGAATATAAAGTTTCCCAAATTCTATGAGTGTCAACTCCATTACCTTGTGGGCACAAAACGAATGTAAACTCCTCAAGACGTTTTTTGTACTCTGTTATGTCAATATTTGATTCAATGAAAGCCCAATCAAATTTGCTAAAATGTTCAACTATATTTTTCCTTTTTTTTCTGTTTGTGTTTATATCAAAATTCAAATAAACTTTATTAATTTTTTCAACAATGTTAAAGTTCAAATTCGATAAATTAAAATCTTTTTCTTGTAAGTTTTTATAAGAATAAGTTCC
>Ga0222714_10006010_pt1 | contig 11407 bp, 8 predicted proteins | sample C33_3DmetaG_FD_165048 | JGI IMG/M metagenome (GOLD analysis project Ga0222714, IMG submission 165048) | Estuarine water microbial communities from San Francisco Bay, California, United States - C33_3D | ecosystem: Environmental > Aquatic > Marine > Unclassified | place: USA: California... | reverse complement strand
CACCAAACTTCTTGCTCTTGGTTGTATCCCTCGTATCGACAGTGATGTTGCAAGAACGCCCCTCTGCAAACATGTCCTCAATACGCATCAAGCCAAACTCACTGGCAATACGCGTATCTGGATGGAAGCAGGGATTTGTGCCGAACTTGGCCTTCTTCCTACGCTTGGGAAGCATCTTCATGACGCCATCCCTGTTGAACAGACCTCGTTCGCCAGAGCCAGACTTGGCCAGACTCAGCCATTCTTCCATGAAGACAGTGTCGCTGGGCTTGCTGTCATACACGGCAGAGTTGTTGGCCATGCTCCTGTAGACGTGGTTCTGCCACCATGCACCAGACTTTGCCTCACGCATCTCAGCGCTGTTAAGGTCAGACAGCGAGATAAGCGCAGCGCGACGAACGCCACCTACCTGCACAATTTTGCCAACCATACAGGCTAGGTCATGGCAGTCCAGCTCTGTTAGGTACTTGCCCTGACGCTTGAGGATAAGATCACGTGCAAACTTGAGCAGGTCCTTCAACGGGTCTGGACCACAGCTCCTACCGCCCTTGGTCTTGAGCTTTGCCCCAGCAGGGCGAATCTTGTCAAAGTTGAAGGTTACGTCGCCACCTTCAACCCATGTCTCAAGTCCCAGCTTAAGAGCGTCACACCAGCCTTCAGTAGAGTCTTCAATGACATGCGTGGTAGGCGCACCGTTCTTCTGGCGCTTGATGCGAGGAAGATGCTCAATGTTCTGGGACTCAACAGAGAAGCCAGCCCCAGTACCCTGCATGAGGATGTAAAGCAGCTCAACAAAGGAGAACAGGTCGGTAATGGGCAGGTAGCTGCAGTTGAATACGCCAACGTTGCATCGGTCGAGAGGAGGGCCTGCCATTTGAATTACGCGCATGGCTGGACTTGCTTTCAAGTTGTATAGATAGCTATACAGCTCATCCCACTCAGCTTTTGTAAGAGACTTGGCCTTAGGCTGCTTCTTGAACCAGCCCATAACGCGGTCACAAACTTCCTTCCAAGTCTCTCTTCTCTTGGCTTGCTCATTCCAACGAGCGAACTTGGTGATTAGCTGGAAGTATTGAATAGGCTCACCAAAGTGCTTGGCGTCAGCGGAGATCATCTCCCTTACTGCTGGGTCTAGAGGTTCTGCCTCCCTGGCCTTACGACGCTCCTCCTTGTAGAGTGTGTAGTGGGTAGCGATCTTGTCCATGTTGTCGATCCAGAACTGCTGGATCACATACTTTTGGATATCATCTACAGCTACTTCGTTATTTACAGAAGTCTTAACGATAAGACTGCATACGGCACCTGTCACTTTCTCTACATACTTTTCAGTTTCTTCGTCTTGTGGCCAGCCTCCTCCGTTAACAAGAGCGCGACGTACAGCGTTCTGTACTTTGCTGGCTTTGAACTCCTCAGTTCGACCATCTCGCTTCACGACCTTGAATTTAGACTCAATTTTCTTGATAATATCTCTAACGCGTGTGCTACCGCCCATCATTGCTCTCCGAACTGGTAAGGACAAAAAAAGTCGCACTGAATGCGCGACTTTCAAGATTGTAGGGGCCTTTATACAGTCTTGCAAACGGATTTAATAATTGAATACAAAGCCAGTAACACAAAGAGGTTACGATGCCAGTACAAAGCTCACAACCAGTTGCTTTTCCAACACTCAGTCCAGAAGCAGCCGCTATAATCGCGCCCACCATACTGGGAGGGTATGTCGGAGAGAAGAGAAGAGGAAAGAACGGTGTAGGGCATGGCGCTCTCATGGGCGCAGGTTTAGGTACTGGCAGCGTTGCAGGGTATGAAGCAGCTAACGCCCTTGGAGCAGACGACTACGATCTGGCCAGTATCCTAGCGATACTTACTGGCGCTGGAGCAGGCGGTTACGGGGCTAGCAGGCTGTCTGTGCTTACAGGTTTATCTGAAGACGAGAAGGAAAAGAAAGCTGAAGCCAATCCAACGCTACAGAAGCTGCTTCAAGCGAAGTACCTGTCTGACAAGCATCAGTACATAAGGAAGAACCAGATCATCAAGGAGCTGATGCACGCCAGCCCAGGCGATTTCACAATCAGCGAAGACGAGAAGCACGGAATAGTCGGAATCACCCACGTTCCTACCAACTTCAAGATTCACACTCTTGTAAGAAATACACCACAGGAAATCTTACAGAAACACAAAGCACAACAAGCTGTAATTCCTGAAAAGACAAGTGCTTACGCTAAATTAACCTCACTACTTGGTGCGTAATGATAAAAGAAGCATATTTGGAAATACCTAGAAGAGTCAAAGAAGCAGCCACGGCTCTTCTACCCTTCTACAGCTTCGTAAGGTCAAAGCTTGCTGAGAGCGATGGCAGGGTCTGGTTTAGCCCAGAGTCTGTGTCAGATGACTTTACCAAGACAGCTTTGCTGACAGGCTCTTACTCTGTAGCTGAAAGCCTACAGGACAGAGGTTTACTAGCTGGGCACACAGAAGCTCTCGATCCAAACAAAGACTGGATATTCGTAGAGAAGAAAGCTGACGGCCTGCAGAACAAAACCATATTCAGACCGATAGTACAGGCAGCCAATCTGGCTCCAGCCCCATGGAACGCTCCTCTTGGTGGGTTTGGCACAAGCCCACTGTTCTCGATGCTTACGTCTGGACTGTTGGGTGGAGGTTTAGGTTACCTCGGCGGTACGTTGATGGAGAACATGTTCCCAGAAGATTACATGGAACGAGGAAAGCTCAGAAAGACACTTGCTGTTCTTGGCGGTCTGGGAGGCGCGGCTGGTCCAGCTTATCTTGGTACTGTCGGTCACAGGAACTGGAACGAGCCAGGCAAATCTCCTTGGCGTTCCTGGATTGAGCCTAATGTTTTCTTTGGAGCGCAGAAAAAAGCTATAGATATGGCTTATAAGGCTATATCAGAAAAGTCAGCTGATTCTGACACAGAAGACTGGCTCAGCAAGAGCGCAGCCAACGATGAGTTCTCAGGATTGATGATTACACCGACTATTCCTGTAGATGCGTTCAACAGGGTAGTCATGCAAGACCCATTTGCTTCAATGCCTCTGCAGACAGCCACTGTAGGGCTGACTGAAGCTGCAAACCAAGCAAAAGGTAACAGAGGAATCATCTCTCCGTTTGACATCGCTAGGATTGGCGTTGGTATGGGCGCTGGCTTGTCGCAAGCGTACTTGGGTGGTAAGGTTCTCGGTGCGTTGGCAGGTTTAACGCCAAAAGCCCAAGAAACTCTACAACAAGCTGGTATGTTTGCTGGAGCTTTGAAGGCTGTTGTTCCAGGGTTGTTTGGTCAGTAAGAAAGGCTGGCTGTATGAACGGCAGAGGAACAGGCATGTCTCCTGACGGAAGGTTTAACTTAGTGCCCGTAGCAGCTGGCATACCTGACCCATACGGTGAAGGCAGAGGAGTCACTGACGGGTATCTTTCCAGCATGTATTTGCAAAAAGTTATCGTCCCATCTGTTTACGAATGCAATACTCCCAGCGATTTTATTTCTCTTATAAGAAATGTTATTGTCTTCATGGAATCAACCGTGGTTGAGATTAACTTAACCGCTTTCTATGAAGCTTTTGCTGACAGGCTTACCAACACTACGGTTTACAACACAGCTGTAGGGCTACAACATGAAGTGTCAGAAAGACTTAGGTCTTTGTGGAGCCACTTCTACGACCCTATGAACTTTATGTCCATGCTTTCTTCCAACGACTGGATGGAGTACAGCTCATACAGGTCTGATATAGAGCAGATGCCTGAGCCTGAAAGGTTTACCTTTGACAGGGAAGACACTGCTGACTTTGAAAGCGCTATATCTTCTTATCTAGGCTATTACTTACCACGCATACCAAACAGCAGCCCTGCGCAAGATTCTTTGGAGACTAGAACAGCTTCAGTTATAAGGTCCATGATTGCTCAGACTCACTACAGGTTTCAAAACATAAAAGAAGAGCTGCACGTACACAAAGTTCGATCTATACGAGAAAGATACTCCAGGGAAAGCTCTAGGTCTTTAGGCAGAGACACCAGTATCAACTACTGGGAGCTGCTGCATGAGTCTTCCAGAGGGTTTGTTGGCGTGAGGCTTAATGGGCAAGACATCAACGCCCAAAGCCTCAACTTCACCACAGAACCAGGCTCTGTAACAACGCTCAATGTGTCTGTTCTAATACAACCTGGTCGTGATATATTGGGTATTACTGAACAGACCAGGCAGACTACTTTGCATTCAACGACGCAGAGCAGTCCTGTAACTTCCAGGGTACCAGAGCCAGCTAACGTTACTATTGTGGCTACCACGCCAGAGCCAGAGCCTGTTGTTGATCAGAATCAGCCTGTTTCTAGTCGTCGTTACTTGGATTTATGAAAGGGTTTACATGAGCCAGGATATTGTTAAGAGTGGCAACGTTCTTTCTTTCCGTGACCTGCGTTACTGGGCACAGGACGGCATGGTAGCCATCATGGACGAGAAGAACGGTGAGCTTAAGTACGAAGCTCCCATGACCATGCGATACAGGGCTGTAGCTTTGGCAAAGGAAGCTGAATCCATGAAAGACCGTGGTGGCCACTACGTTGACGAGCGTAGAGAGCTGCTGTCTGCTGCCAAGGACCTCATGGGCGTTGTGAAGGCAGCAGAAGACCAAGGCTGCCCACTTGACCCAAGAGTGCTACAGCAGCAAGTGGAAGAAAGAAAAAGGGTTTACGTTTCTCTGTCAGGCCTGAACATACCTACGAGGTAATCATGGACAACCTACAAGCATTCAAGCTGGCTTTCCTCAACAGATGCGCTGAGGAAGGGCTTAACCTTGAGCAAATTCACCACAGAGTCAAGACAGCGTTGGCCAAGTTTGAGAAGTCTGCTGGAGACGGCGCTACCGAGTGGGGTGTGCCAAAGAACCTCACAGCAGGTGCAGGTTTAGGTTGGCTGGCAGGTCAGGGTGACTTAGCCTCAGCTGGCACAGGCGCTGCTGTAGGCGCAACGGGACTTCCTGAGGCAGTAAGCAAATTGTCACTACCTGCTTATCTGCTAGGTCTAACTGGTTTAACAGGTTTAGGTATCTTTGGCGGCAAAGCTCTGGCCGAAAGCCAGTATGATCCTTTGGCTGCTGAAGAGATCAAGGCACAAGAACTTAAGAACGAGTATGCCAGACTGGCCGAACGCGCCAGAAGGGCATCAGCTAAGAGGGAATTGAGAGGTAATTCGTGAGGATACTGAATCAGTTTGGCGTAGGCGCAAAGTATCGTCCTGAGTCTGGGACAACCATGCAAGGCTTCCCCATGGCAGGGGCGGCTGCGCCAAACTTGACCCAGGAAGAATACGAGAATATTCCTTTAGGTTTAAATGTTCAGGTCAAGGTTTTTGACCTGAGCAATGAAAAACATCTGGAGGAATATACGTTAGTACGTGATAAGATAGCTAATAAGAAATATGTGCAGCTAGATAGAACTAAGCTGCTGTCAGAAGATGGACGCGAAATTCGTATTCATTTAGAATGGGCTGATGTAGAGGGCTACGCCCCCAAAGCCATTCCACGGAGATAGCCATGCCAACAGTAGAGCAATCCAACGCTGTTATAGACGACGCTCTAAAAACAACTCTAGGTAGCTTGTTGGCTGCTGCTCTAGCTGGAGGAGCTGTTAAGACTGTAGGTTTTGCAGCTAGGCCTTCTTCAACAAAGAAGATAATCTCAGGCCCTGCTGAAATTGGGTCTAGCTTGGCTGCTCCAAACGTTGTTTCGCTTCCTTATCCAGACGAAGAGGAAGAAGAGAAGAAGGCTGGAAGCAAGCCTGGCCTTTGGGACAGAATTCACGCCAAGAGGAAGAGGGGCGAGAAACCAGCCAAGCCAGGCGACGAGGATTATCCTGACGCCAAGTCTTGGAAAGCTACTACTAAAGAATCTTCCTCAAAAGACCCTCAACCTGGTACGGACGAGTTCAACGCAGCTTTACACAAACACCTTTACGGTAAGAAGAAAAACAAAGACCCCCAGCCTGGAACTGAAGAATTTAACCAAGCTCTTCACAAGCATCTCTACGGTAAAGAGATGCCAAAGAAAACCAACGAATCTGAGAAGAAAGCTGGTGAAGAAGGTTCCCTAGCGGAGCTTTTGGGTTTAGGTAGGGCTACTGGCGTCAGCCCAGAGCCTCCTATCACGACCAAAGGTTTTTTAGCTGGCCAAGCTGCCAACAGCGTGTGGAACGTTCCTTGGTTTTTGCCTGCTCTGGCCATAGGCGGTCCAGCTGCCTTCATGGGCGGTTCTGCCTTGGCTGAGAAGCTTCTCAAGAAGAACAGGAAAGAGCAGATAAAGAGTGAAGTAGACAAGGCCAGAGAAGAGTTTGAAAGCGCCTTGGAAGGCAGCTACGATCCCAAGGTTCTTGGGCTTCACAAGACCGCGATACTCAAGGAAATAAATGACGGCCTTGAGAAGCTGGCTTCCCATCTAAAGGTAGCCCAGACCTCTGGAGACATAAGCGCCTTAAAAGCCATTGCCAACGCCAAACCTCCAGGGCTCTTGGAAGAACTTGGACAAGGCATAAAGAATTACGCAACAGAAGCTTACAACACATTGAACCAAGGCAGCAAAGACGCTTACAGAGCTGCTAATGAAGCCATAGCAGGTCCAGGCTATGACGCCACAGCCCAGGCAGGCGGGTTTGTTTCAGGTTTAGCTTCTGTTCCCCTGCTGATGACCCCACTTCTGGCAGGCTACTTGGCCTATAAGCACTACGACAGGCAGAATCCAACCAAACTTCTACAGGAAAAGATTAGAGAGAAGCAGTACGACAGACTTCAGAGAAACATACCTGAAGTGTTTGTCGAGTTGGATAAGGACAAGAAGAAAGAGGAAGACTAAACCTCTATCCAACAGTAAACCTATACCACACAAGGTAAACCTCCATGGCGTCAGTCCTTGACCCACTTGACGAACAACCGGCCCTTCCAACGCCGGTTGTTTCGCCTTTGGCCCCTAAGCCAATCGCTCCAGCTCTCAAGCCTCCAATGGCCCCTGCTCCCCAGCAGCAGACAGCAGAGCCTTGGATGCGCAGCTTCTCAGACATAGACAAAACCAGGGATTCAATCTACGAATCCATTCTGGACTCTGTGAAGCAGATGCCAGAGTACGCCAACAACAAGTACAAGCTGAAGCTTGTCGATGCGCAGTACGTGGATGACGCTAAACCCACAATCGCCCAACGCAAGAAGGCCATATTGAGGCAAGAGAGCCTTGAGCGCAGGCTTCAGGGCCTTTGGCAGCTCCAGGACCTCAATGGCAACATTGTGGATGAGAAGCGTTTGACCATGGCGCGCATTCCCAAGCTGACAGATGGTGGCACGTTTGTGCTTAATGGCGTTGAGTACACACTGGCCAACCAGGCTCGCCTAAGACCAGGGGTTTACACTAGAGAGAAGCAGAATGGTGAGATTGAGAGCCACGTAAACGTGCTGCCTGGAAAAGGTGTGTCACACAGGTACACACTGGACCCAGAGAAGGGCGTGTTTAAGATTCAGTTGGGCCAAGCTTCAATGCCCATGTTCCCACTGCTCAAGCTCATGGGGGCAACTGACTCTGCCATTCGTGAAGCTTGGGGTAATGAGCTTTATCAAACAAACGCCAAGCACAATGATCCACAAGTCATAGACAAGCTTGCTGCCAGACTGCTTAGGAAGGCAGACAAGACTCTGGATGAGTCAGGTCGCTCCGCTAAATTAAGAGATATCTTTAACAATATGGTTCTAGATGATGTAGTCACGTCTAGAACTCTGGGCACTCCTTACAAGAATTTGTCTGTGGAAGCCATGATGGACTCCACACGCAAGATTCTCGCAGTGCAGAAGCGTCAGGCTGAGCCAGATGACCGTGACGCCATGGCCTACCAGATGATCTATGGGCCAGAGGACTTCTTCTCAGAAAAGATTCGCTCCGCGTATAAAGTTGTGAATCCGTTGTTGTGGAAAACAACTTTTAAGAACAACCTTGACGCCTTCACGCCCAACTTCCTTGGCAAGCACGTTCACGCAGCTATCCTTAACTCTGGGCTTGGGCAGCCCTCTGAAGAAGTGAACAACGCTGAAATTCTTGGCCAGCTCACACGAATGAGCAGGCTTGGCGAAGGCGGCATTCCATCTCTTGACGCTGTGCCAGAAGAAGCCCGTTCTGTGCAGCCTTCCCATTTTGGCTATGTTGACCCACTTCTTACTCCTGAGTCGTTGAAGGTGGGTGTGGATAGCAGGCTTGCAGCTTCAACGATGAAGGGCAAGGACGGGAAGATTTACACCAAGTTTCTTGACGTTAAGACAAATAAACCCGTGTGGAAAACTCCACAGGACGTTGCTGACTCTGTCATAGCGTTCCCCAAGGAGCTTGACGACGTAAACTCCCCAACTGTGGCAGCTCTTGTGTCAGGCAAGATCAAGTACGTGCCAAGGGAGTCTGTTGAGTACACCCTTCCCCATATGGAAGACTCGTTCAACCCACTCGTAAACATGATTCCGCTGAAGTCCACCATCAAGGGCCAGCGCGTGATGATGGGCGCGAGAATGCTTACACAGGCTCTGCCCCTCAAGGACGCAGAAGCTCCTTACGTTCAAGCTGGCGTTCCAGGAGACAAGGACGAGTCTTTTGAGGAGCGTTACGGCAGGTACATGGGCGCTGTCAAGGCAGACAAACCTGGACAGGTAATAGCCGTTACTCCAGACGAGATAAAGATCAAGGGAGCAGACGGTCAAGTTTACACCAAGGAGCTTTACAACCATCTTCCATACAACAGGAAGACGTTTGTTCACAACACTCCTGTGGTTAAAGTTGGGGATATGGTTGACCAGGATACTCTTCTGGCCAAATCCAACTTTACCAATGACAAGGGAGCTACAGCCCTAGGGCTAAACCTCCGTACTGCCTACATTCCATACAAGGGCCAGAACTTTGAAGACGCTATTGTCATATCTCAGGCTGCTGCCAAGCGTCTGGCTTCTGAGCATATGTATCAGCATGATGTTGAGTTCGACAAGTCGGTAAAGTCTGGCAAGAACCCGTACATCGCCATGTTCCCATCAACTTACGACCGTAAGACGATGGAAACTATTGATACAGACGGTATCGTCAAGCCTGGAACTGTCGTTCAGCATGGTATGCCCTTGATCCTTCAAGTAAAAGAGAAGGACAGGGCCCATAACCAAATAACAAGGGGCAAGTCATCCCTGTACTCAGACGCGTCTGTCACATGGGATCACCATGACCCAGGCGTGGTGATTGACGTTGAAAAGACCAACAAAGGCGCAGTTGTAACCGTAAAGAGTTACTCTGAGATGCAGGTTGGGGACAAGCTCTCAGGCAGATACGGCGACAAGGGCGTAATCGCTGAGATAGTTCCAGATGACAAGATGCCTACGGACAAGGACGGAAAGCCTTTTGAGGTTCTCGTAAACCCACTTGGCGTAATCACCAGAACAAATCCTGGCCAGATGGTTGAGGCCGTTCTTGGCAAGATAGCCGAGAAAACTGGCAAGCGTTACGCAGTCAAGGACTTCGACAAGATTCAGGATATGGTTGAGTTTGCCAAGGAAGAGCTGCGCAAGCATGGCATGTCTGACACTGAAGACCTTGAAGACCCTGACACCAACCAGAAGATAGGCAACGTATTTACAGGCAATCGCTTCTTCATGAAGCTGCATCACATGGCTGAGCACAAGGGCTCAGGCAGAGGCCTTGGCTCCTACACAGCAGAAGACGCTCCAGCCAAGGGCGGTCCCATGGGCAGCAAGAGGGTGTCCCTTGCTGACAACAACGCCCTGTTGTCCCACGGCGCTCTGGACGTCCTCACTGACGCTGGAGCTATTCGCGGACAAAAGAATCAGGACTACTGGGCTGCGTTCATGTCTGGACGCACTCCCCCAGAGCCAAAAATTCCAATGGTATACAACAAGTTCTTTGAGCAGCTGAAAAGCGCTGGCATAAACCCAGTGCGTTCAGGGCCAAGAATCCAGATCATGGCTCTTACCAACAAGGACATAGACACACTCGCAGCAGGCAGGGAAATAAAGTCAGCTGAGACTGTGGATTGGAAGGAAGGCCTTAAACCCATAAAGGGAGGCCTGTTTGATGAAACCCTGACAGGGGGTCACAACGGAAACAGGTGGAGCTACATCAAGCTGCATGAGCCCCTGCCTAACCCTGTAATGGAAGAACCTATTCGCAGAACACTTGGGCTTACTCAGAAGAAGTTCATGGATGTTCTGGCTGGCAGGGACTCCTTCCAGGAGGCTACTGGACCAGCTGCAATCCAGAAGGCTCTTGACCGCATAAACCTGCCAGAAGCAGTAAAGCGCGCTGAGCAAGAATGGAGAAACAGCAACCGCTCAACCAAGGACGCAGCGCTCAAGCGTTGGGCCTTGCTCAAGCACGCTGAGAAGCTAGGCCTGCACCCCAGAAACTGGATGCTGGACAAAATACCAGTTTTGCCTCCAGCGTTTAGACCTGTCTCCATCATGGGTGCCACAGGTAAACCTCTTGTTGCTGACCCCAACTATCTCTACAAGGAAGCCTTTGAAGCTAACGAGGCTCTCAAGGAAACTTCCCAGTTTTCCAACGAACTTGGAGACGAAAGAACAGCCCTGTACAAGTCTTTCAAGGCTGTTACAGGCCTTGGTGATCCAGTAAGTCCAAAGAACCAGGAAAGAGGCGTAAAAGGCGTTCTCAAGTACATCTTTGGCGATAACCCCAAGTTCTCAGTCATGCAGAGGAAGCTTCTCAGCACGACTGTGGATGTTGTGGGTAGAGGCGTTATTACTCCCAATCCTGACTTGGACATGGATCAAGTCGGTCTGCCTGAAACAAAGGCTTGGGAAATATACAGGCCTTTTATCATTCGCAGGCTTACGAGAAGAGGCGTTCCTCCAGTTCGTGCAGCAGAACTTGTCGAAAACAAAGACAAGATGGCTTATGACGCCATGCAGCAAGAAGTACAGGAGAGACCTGTCATCATAACCAGAGCGCCTGTGCTTCACAGGTATGGCGTTATGGCATTCAGGCCTCAGCTTGTAAAGAGCGAGACTCTGCAGATTCCTCCAGCCATAGTCACAGGGTTTGGCGCTGACTTTGACGGTGACACAATGAACTACCACGTTCCTGTGTCTGACGGAGCAGTCAAAGATGCCCTTGAGAAGATGCTTCCAAGCAAGAACTTGCTTAGTACCAAGAACTTTAAGGCGCATCAGCTACCCAAGAACGAATACCAAGGCGGCCTTTATCAGGCGACAGCTTTCGTGTCTAATAAACCTGAGAGATACTTTGCGTCAAAAGCTGACGCCATCAAGGCTTATAGAAATGGCGAAGTAGGGCCTGACCAGAAAGTCATCATTCTCAACGGGTAAAGCCATGGCATTCAATTACAACTTGCTCAGTCAGAT
>Ga0222714_10006009_pt1 | contig 11409 bp, 10 predicted proteins | sample C33_3DmetaG_FD_165048 | JGI IMG/M metagenome (GOLD analysis project Ga0222714, IMG submission 165048) | Estuarine water microbial communities from San Francisco Bay, California, United States - C33_3D | ecosystem: Environmental > Aquatic > Marine > Unclassified | place: USA: California... | reverse complement strand
GGGAATTCTGACTGAACCAACCCGTGCTGTAGTGCTGATTCGTAAATAAAACCTGCATCAATTAGGTTTCACGTGAAACAATGCGCCTTGGAGGCAAAATGTGTAGGAGGCGCTGTGTCTGAGGCTAGCACCCAGATCACCCCAACGGTTCGAATTAAGAAACTACCCAATCTGCCAAAACCAGAGCAGACCCGGGTATTTGCGATTGCAAACCAAAAAGGCGGAGTGGGTAAAACCACCAGCACAGTTAATTTAGCCGCCGCTATGGCGCTAAGTGGGCTGCATGTTTTAGTGGTGGATATTGATCCACAAGGAAATGCCTCAACCGCGCTAGCAATTGAGCACCCAGTTGGCACTCCAGATGTGTATTCAGTTTTAGTTGAAGGCAAGCCACTTTCGGCCATTGTGCAGTCCTGCCCCACAATTCCAGGTTTATTTGTTGCCCCAGCCACAGTTGATTTAACTGGTGCTGAGATTGAGCTAGTAAGTGTGGTGGCGCGCGAATATAGATTAGCTCGAGCTATTGATGGTTACATTGCAGAACACAAAACCAAACACGGCAGACAAATAGATTATGTCTTAATTGATTGCCCACCAAGTTTAGGTTTATTAACTTTAAACGCACTTGTTGCAGCTAAAGAAGTTCTAATTCCAATTCAGTGTGAATATTACGCTCTAGAAGGCGTTGGACAATTAATTGCAAACGTTGAGTTAGTTCGCGAACATTTAAATCCACTACTTGATGTCTCAACAATTTTAATGACAATGTTTAACTCAACCACAAAGTTATCACAGCAAGTTGTTGAAGAAGTTAGATCACATTTTGGTGATCGCGTATTAACTGCAGTTGTGCCACGTGCAGTTAGATTAAGTGAAGCACCTTCTTATTCCCAAACCATTTTTACATATGACGGCTCATCAATTGGTGCGCAAAGTTATTTAGCTGCTGCAACTGAGATTACAAATAAAATTATTGGAACCAAACATGACTGAGCGCAGAGGTTTGGGTCGCGGACTCGGTGCGTTAATTCCACCCACTGATTCAGCAACACCAACTACAACAAACGTTTCAACTTCAACCGAAGTTGTGCCAGGTTTAATTCTTAAAGAAATAGTAATAACACAAATTGCACCAAATCCAAAACAACCAAGAACTGTTTTTGATGAAGCTGATTTAGATGAACTTGCATTCTCGCTTAAAGAAGTTGGGCTACTGCAACCCATAGTGGTGCGACCAAGCAGTGCAGGTTATGAAATTGTGGCAGGTGAGCGCAGATGGCGCGCAGCACAAGCTGCGGGCTTTAAAACAATTGCAGCGTTAGTGCGTGAAACAAGTGATGATGTTTTATTACGTGATGCATTATTAGAAAACTTGCACCGTTCCCAATTAAATGCACTTGAAGAAGCATCTGCTTATGCCCAATTACTTGATGATTTTGGTTGCACCCAAGAAGAGCTTGCGCAGCGACTTGGTCGCTCTCGACCACAAGTAACAAACATGTTGCGATTACTGCGACTGCCAATTGCAGTGCAACGCAAAGTTGCCGCTGGTGTTATCTCTGCAGGACATGCTCGGGCATTGCTTTCACTTGATGATCCAGCTGCAATGGAGCGATTAGCAGAACGAATTGTTTCAGAGGGAATCTCGGTCAGATCAACTGAAGAGATAGTTTCAGTTGGTGCAGCAGATTCAACTAAACCTCGTAACAACAAGCCCCGAAGCGGATTGCCAGCTGCTGCTACTGCTGTGATGGAGCGATTAGCTGATCGACTTGATACGCGAGTAAAAGTTGAAGGCAGCGCAAAGCGCGGACGAATAGTTATTGAGTATGCAACAATTGAAGATCTGCGACGAATTACAGATCTTATTGATCGAGATTAGTTAACAGATTTAAAAACACATCTCCAAGATCTAAACCAGCAGCTGCAATTGCTTGCGGAAATAAACTTGTTTCAGTCTGACCGGGATTTATGTTTACTTCCAGAAACCAAATATTTCCAGCAGCATCAATAATTAAATCAGTTCTTGAGATATCTTTTAAACCAAGCGCTTTATGCATTTTGATCGCAATTTCATTCGCTGCATAAGTTAGCTCTGGGCTAATTCGCGCTGGCACAAAAAACTCAGTCATCCCTGCGGTGTAGCGGCAGTCATAGTCATATAACTGATGATCTGGCACAATCTCAACAATTGGCAAAGTTTTAATTCCGGACTTATCTTCTAACACACAAACTGCAATCTCAGTGCCAGTAATAAAGGGCTGCATCAAAACAACTGCACCATAAGAAAACGCAGTCACCATTGCACCTGGCAGCTCCGATTTAGTTTGCACAACAGAGGCACCAAGTGCCGAACCACCATGGCTTGGCTTTACCACCATAGGTAGCCCAATTGAACTAATGGCTGATTCCAACAGGTCTGCAGCCCCAAGGGATTTAAATGCTTCTTGTGGCAGCACAATAGATTTAGGAACAAAAACACCAGCGGCAGCGGCAATTTGATTTGCAATTGGTTTTTCAAATGCAATTCGCGCTGCTGCAGATGCTGACCCCAATGTTTTATAGCCGGCAACATCTAGCACTTCACGAAGTGATCCATCTTCACCAATTTGACCATGAACTAGCGGTAGCACTACGTCAGGATTTAATTTGCGTAGCTCAGGTAATAAATCAGCATCAATATCAACTTCAAAAACCTCTACCCCTTTATCCCGCAGCGCCTGTGAAACTCTTCGACCAGATCGAAGTGATACCTCACGCTCAGCGGATAAACCGCCTGCTAATACTGCAACCTTCATTAGTTTCCTCCCACACCAAAAGTTTTAAGTAACTCAGCCTCTTCGCTCATTACATTTGATAACCGCTTAACACCTTCAACAATTCGCGCTGGTGGTGGATAGCAAAATGATAATCGCAGATTTGATCTGCCTTGGCCATCAGCATAAAACCCAGTGCCCGGTACATATGCCACTAAATGCGAGACAGCTCGCGGCAGCATCGCTGTGGCATCAAAACCAGGTGGCAGCGTTAACCATGAATAAAAGCCACCAGTTGGCACAGTCCAGCTCACCCCAGGCGGCATGTAATCAGTTAGCGCTGTTAGCAGCGCATCGCGACGCTGCTGATAGATATCTCTAAAAGTTGCAACTTGCGCTAACCAGTCTTGCGTTCGTAGATATTCATCCACAATCAGCTGTGTGAAATTACTTGGACACAGCGAGGCAGCTTCATTTGCTAAAACTAATTTTTCCCGCAGCGCATGCGGCGCAACTGCCCAACCGATGCGAAGACCAGCAGAAATAATTTTGCTGAACGAACCACAATAAACAACTCGCTCTTTTTCATCCGCAGCCATTGGTCGGTGAATAATTGAATCAAAACTTAACAACGCATATGGATCATCTTCAATAATTAATACATCTTCGCGCTGGGCAATCTCAACAATTTCTTTACGGCGAGCTTGCGGCTGTGTAATTCCAGCTGGATTATGAAATGATGGAATTGTGTAGAGCAGCTTTACTTTTTTGCCTTCAGCTTTTACTTTTGCAATCATCTCTTGCAGCGCAACTGGGTTTAAGCCATCTGCATCCATCGCCACATGTCGGATATCAGCTTCATATGCACGAAAAACTCCAAGCGCTCCAACATATGATGGGGATTCAACTAAAATCACATCACCTGGATTACACATCACGCGCACAATTAAATCGATCGCCATCTGCGAACCGGCAGTAATTACGATGTCATCTGGATGTGCGCTCATTCCAGTTGGACGCATGACTTCTAAAACAGACTCGCGCAGTGAAACATGTCCTTGGCCTGCACCGTATTGCAGCGCAGTTTTGGCATCTTTAGTTATTACTGAGTTAACTACTGATCTAAACATCTCAACATCAAGCGCCTCTACAAAAGGCATACCGCCAGCAAGTGAGACAACTTCAGGGCGAGAAGCCACGGCAAAAAGCGCTCTGATCTCACTGGCGCGCATTGAAGTAGCTCTTGAGGCATATGCCTGCACCCAAGGATCAAGCCTGGAGCCGCTTGAGTTCTCTGCCATTTCCATCCTTGAAGATTATGGTTTTAAGGTTGCTAAGACTAAGTGCTGCCCACTCACCCTGCGAATTGGGATGCGCCTTAGCTAAGTGGTGCAAAAAATTTAGCCAGCGCTGCAACCGCTGCATCTGCAGCTGCAGTTAAATTGGCTGGCTTTGCGAGTAGCTGCGCATCTGTGGGTGAAGTAATAAAACCTAGATCAATTCGAACCGCTGGCATCACCGTAGCCCGCAGCAGCGGCCAGGATTTACCAAGCACCTCACCGCCACCAAAATCAGTGCAATCGAGCAGCTCGGCAACTATTAATTGGGCAAACTCTTCACCAAGCAGCGAATAACCATGAGTGCCGGCAAAGAAATAACCCAGCACACCGCTGATGGCAGCATCATCTGCAACCCCAATTTGCACACTTAACACTAAGTCAGCTGCTGATTCATTAGCAAAATCTGCTCGGGTAATTGTGGAGTCGCGGCCATCGCTGCTGTGAGTGACTAAAACATTAGTTCCTAGCGCTGCAAGTCGCCCTTCAATTAATTTAACGATTTTAGTTGCAATCTGAGTTGTTTGATCAGCTAAATATTTATCAATAAATGGATCAGAGCCAATATCAAGCAAAATAGTTCTATTTGCAATCCCAGTGCGTTTAGTTTCATGCTTTAGTTTTTCTCGCAGCGCAGCTGCATTGCCACCTGCGACTGTGCGATTTAATCGGTTCAATCCCATAATGGTGTGAACCCCAACTATCCCATCATCCATTACGCCAATTGCGCGCTGAAACTCTTTTGCCGCCTTCTCGGTGCGTTTTCCAAAAATGCCATCAACATTGCCCGGACTAAAACCAAGCTGCGTTAATCGTTGTTGTAATTGTCCAACATCATCACCATGAATTAAATTTCCAACCTGATAACTAAGCACACGATCTCCTAGCGACCAAACTGCTTCATCAAGTCGCTTCCAAGTGTCGCTACCAACAATGCCATCAACACTTAATCCGCGTTGCTGCTGAAAAAGCTTTACGGCATTAAATACTTCATCATCAAACACATTGCTGTTTACCGGACCTAATAAGCCAAGTCGGACTAAGTGATCTCGAATCTCGCTGATCGCAGGACCTTGATCACCAACGCAATAGCGGGTGATGGACATTAATTACTGAATAAATTCAGCTAATTCAGCCAACATAGCTTGCTTTGGCTTAGCACCAATAATTTGTTTTACTACTTTGCCACCAACATATACATTCATAGTTGGAATTGAAGTGATACCAGCGTTCTGAGCAGCAGCAGGATTCTCATCGATGTTTAGTTTCACAATTTGTAGTTTGCCATCAGTTTCACCGGCAATCTCTTCTAAAATTGGTGCAATCTGCTTACACGGACCACACCATTCAGCCCAGAAATCAACCAATAGGGGAACTGTTGATGCGGCAATCTCAGCTGCGAAAGTAGCATCAGTGAAAGTTTTAATAGCGGCCATTTTTACTCCTTAGTTGTGAGAAATCCATCTTTCAGCATCTAATGCTGCAGCGCAACCTGTGCCAGCTGCGGTAATTGCTTGGCGATAGGTGTGATCTACCAAATCACCACAAGCAAAAACGCCAGGCAGGTTTGTTGCTGTGCTACCTGGTTTTACTAGTACATAACCTGCATCATCTAAATCAATCTGACCTTTTACTAGCTCATTTCGAGGATCATGACCAATTGCAATAAATAAACCAGTCACAGCCAGAGTTGAGTTTTCACCGGTAACTAAATTATGAGTTTTAAGCTCAGCTAATTTACCATCTTTACCAACAGCTTCGGTTACTTCAGTATTCCAGATAAATTCAATTTTTGGATCTGCTTCAGCTCGGGTCTGCATAATTTTTGAAGCACGCAATGAATCGCGGCGATGAATTAAATAAACCTTATCGGCAAATCGAGTTAAGAAAGTAGCTTCTTCAACTGCCGAGTCGCCACCACCGACAACTGCGATGGTTTGGTTACGGAAGAAGAAACCATCACAGGTTGCGCACCAAGAAACCCCATGGCCAGATAATTCTTTCTCACCTGGCACGCCAAGCTCACGGTAGCCAGAGCCCATCGCCAAAATAACCGCTTTAGCAAAATACTCATTGCCCCGATCATCTTTAAGATGCTTTATTGGGCTTTTCAAATCTGCATAAACCACATCATCGGTAACAAATTCAGTGCCAAAACGCTCAGCTTGTGCTCGCATCTGCTGCATTAACTGCGGCCCCATAATTCCCGTTTCAAAGCCAGGGAAGTTCTCAACCTCAGTGGTATTCATAAGTGCACCACCTGCAGTTACCGCACCTTCAAACAGCAACGGGTTTAGCTGGGCTCGAGCAGCATAAACACCAGCGGTGTAGCCGGCAGGACCTGAGCCAATAATCGCGATTTCAGCGGGATTTTCTTTAGTAGTCATGTCACTATTGTAGTTAAGAAAGCGCCCCGTACACACCCACTCTGCTAATTTGCAGATTTGTGCCAGCTGGAATTGTGAACCAGATAGTCACATACTCCCCGGTCACAAATCGTGGCCCAAAAATGATAACTGAGCTTGCAGCTTCAGTTATCTCACCTAGCACCCCAACAGTTGTTGGAGAGGTGATTGCAGTTGAGTTCACTTGGGCTTTTAGATCAACTCCGTTTATATTTAAATCCAACTCCACCCGCTGCACAGTTCGACGCTCTTTAAGTTTGATCTGCAGTCCAAATCCAGTTGGCATATTTATAACTTTAGTAATGTCAACAGTTTTTGCTGCTTCATCTTCTTTTATTAGCTGCACGCTAGCAACAGGCAACAACTCAGTTCGAAGATCTGTGCCAGTTTGAACCACCGGACCTTGATTTATGGCAGTTGGGTCAATTAACGAGGTAAAAACTAACGCGGATCCAGCAACTAATAGTGAAGCAATTACAACTAGTGACCCAATTAACCCGTTGCGTGTAATTGTTGATGGCGGCAGGTCAATAGTTGGTAATTGTGCGAATTTAGATTTTGGTAAAGTTGATTTCAGCAGTTCAGCTAAATCAGTTATTTTTAAATTTGGATTTAGATTTGAATTTACAGTTGGCACAGTTTGTTGCACTAAGTCATCCCATAACGGAGCAAGTTTTGGGGTTAACTGCGATGGCAGCACCACAACTCCGTTCACGCTTGGCGCTGCAGGAAGTGTGCTTGCAGTTAATAACGGCCAAGTTGCAGTAACAGCGGCATAACCAATTGCCCCAACAGCTGCAATATCGGCCGCTTCTGCGGTGATGCCAAAAGATTCAGTTAACACTCCTGCAATACCAAAGCCTCTTATCTTGATTCCAGCACTAGTAATAATTACATCATCTGCTCCAACTGCGCCATGAAAAACCTGCTGTGCATGCGCTGAGCTTAAACATTCAATAACTGAGCTAACAATCTCTACCGCATCTTTTAGCGGTGCTCGACCAAGCACTCGCTCTGCCACAGTTACACCTTGCGCCCACTCACTAATCACTGCAAAATGCGTCTGGTTTTTCACAATGTCTAAAACTCGCAGCACTCGTGGATCTTGCAAATTGGCAGCTGCTGATGCGCTAGCTTGCAGCTTTAATACTCGTGGATCAGCTATTGGTAGCGTCCAGATGCTCACATCACGCTCTAGTTTGCCATCCCAGCCCCGCCACCACGAAGCCCCGTTTACTTGCTTGATTCGTTCGGTTAGTTCGTAATGCTCAACGAAATTAGCCATTATTTTATCGGCTTACCATTTTGATGATAACGGATAATTCAGCAAGTGGTTTAAATTGATTTAATCCAATAAAAGTTGATGCTGCAATAATTAAAGCAATAACAAGTTGCAGCAAGGAATATGTTGCCGAATTTGGCAACCAAGTATCAACAAAATTCACAATAACAAAACTTAACAGCACACTAGGAGCGCTCAATAACAAAGTATGGGTGGCAGTTTTAGCTACCAGATTAAGATTTAAATTCAGCGGTTTTCTTAATTGCAAATACATTCCAATTGCAGCAACTAAATAACCAATGCTGTAACCAACAGCTAAGCCCACAACCCAGTAGCCACGTGTTGTGGTGAGTAAAAACACGGCAGCAGCAAGTAGCTGCACAATATTCATCACTACTGTTAAATAAAACGGGGTCTTAGTATCTTCTTGGGCATATGCGGCGCGCGAAAGCAGATAAAAAACTGTAAATGGCAACAAGCTAAGTGCAAATGCACTTAAAACCAAACCACTAATTCCCGTTTGCACAAAATTAGCATTTCCGCGCGCAAACAGCGCCAACATGATGTCTTTGCCATGAGCTAACACCATTAACGCGATTGGAATAATTATGATCGAAAGTGTACGAAGTGCTTTTTCAATGTCTGCACCAAGCGCAATTAAATTGTTAGCATGCGCTGTTCTTGCCAAACTTGGCAAAAGTGCAGTAACTAATGAAACTGTAAGCACTGCATGTGGGAGCAACATAACCAAATGGGCATTTTGATAGGCCGTGACACCAACCGTGTTTACAGAGGCATCATTTGCAGTTGCTGCAATTCTAGTAATTGCAGCGTAACCAATCTGATTTACTAAAACTAAGCCAACTGTCCAAAATGCTAACTTTGAAGTTCTGCCAAGTCCGGAATTTTTAAAATCAAACCTAGGGCGATACTTATAACCACTTTTTATTACAGCCGGCACCAATATTGCTGCTTGCAGCACAATGCCAAAAGTTGTACCAATTGCTAAAAACGTAATTGACCGATCCGAAATTATATTGGCATTAGAAGCGCTAATCTGGCTTAGAAAAATCAATCCAGTAATAATCACAATAAAGTTATTAACAATTGGCGCATACATAGGTAGCACAAAGCGGTCTCGCGAATTTAATATCTGTGAAAGCAAAGTAAAAATGCCGTAGAAAAATATTTGAGGTAGTAAAAATCTTGCAAATAATAAAGTGGCATTTTTATCTGCCTGCACCCAATTAGTTGGTAGATAAATCTGAATCAGCCAAGGCGCGAGCAATACAACTAGCACTGTAATTACAAATAACAGCAATCCAGTAGCGGTTAATAATCGATCCGTGAATGCTTTACCACTATCTGAATCATCTTTCATTCGGCGAACTAGCTGCGGAATAAAAACGGCATTTAGCGCGCCACCCACAGTTAAGATATAAATAATGTTAGGAAGCGTATTTCCAATTGTGTAAGCATCAGCTAGCGGACCAAAGCCAAGCGCAGCCACAATAACCGCAGTTCTAAGTAGTCCAGTGGCTCTAGAAATTACAGTGCCAGCAGCCATTGCGCTGGTATTACGTAATAACTTAGACATCAGATCTAGCTCCTGCCGTTGCAGGTTTATTATCTCCAATTTCACGGCGTTTTTTGATTCTGCCGCGAACTGAGATCGCGCTTAACACCAGCAGCACACCAAAGGCACCAAAGATAATCAGCTGTGCAACTATTCGATACTGCGACACTTCAATTTGTAGCACTGTTGGCGTCATTGCGGTTGTTTCACCATTTTGCCCTTGAATTAGCAGCTGCGCATAAATACTCCCTGGCGTTACCACCTCAATGGGCAGCTCAATTACCTGTTTAGCACCAGCGGGAATTTCAACAGCCACTGTCTCAATTCGAACCACCGCTGTGCCAAGCGCTTGCCCTGCTACTTGAATTTTTGCGGTGGTATCGCGCTTATTTGTAATAGTGATGGGAATTGAACCAGTTGTTGCAGGGAGCACTACTTTATTTCTTGATGAAATGCTTAATTTATTTAGCTCACCAGCTAGTTCTTGTTTTACCTGCAGCGCATACTGATTTCCACTAGGTCGAGCTAGCCACCACCAATTAGAAATAGTGGAGATGGCAAGAGTAAAAGTTTCAGGTTTAGGTGAATCTAGAGTTGTGGCAGTCAAACTGCGCCAGATTCGATTTAGTTGATCTAAATTTCGAAGATGTTTTGATGAAAATACTGGCGAGCTACCTGAGATATTACTTGTTGATTTTGCAGTTAAACCAGCGCTAATTGCATCAACTGAGATCAGCTCTAGCCAAGGGGCAGAATTAACTGCGCTAAAAAATGCAGCTGCTAAATCAACACTGGGAGCCCAGCCAATTGGCGGGGCTATTGCAGCTGCATCTGTAATTGCCGATGCGGCAAGCACATATTGCTGAAGCATAATTGGATTTGAAGTTACAGCTATTAAATCTGTAAGCACAGGATCAATAGTTAACTGGGTAATTTCATTAGCGCTAAATTGATATTTTGTGGCTGCTGAGTTTGATTCAGTTACTACATAATCTAGTTTTGCACCAAGTGCTGTTCGCATACCTTCACCATCCACCTGATGGCGAATCTGCCAAGTTGCAACTTTAACTGGAGCTGGGACGAAAGTAGCTTGAGCGCTTTGGGTAGCTAACGCTAAAAAATTGCGCAATTTATATTTACTTGCCACATTTGGATCAGGATTTGTAGCGGCGATTGCAGTTATTCGACCTGCTAATTCGATTTGGTTAACCCTCAGTTTTTTAAAAGTATCCCCATCAATAAACCAATCAACTGGTGCTTGGACACCAGCTGTTAATAATGTGTTCAGCGGGGTGATTTCATCACTGGTTGGCGGAATTGAGATAGGAACAACAACTGCAAGTTTTTTGGTTGGCAAACTAGCTCCGCTAACAACTATTGGAATTGCCTGCTCCCCAATCACACTTTTGCCATCAATGCTGCGCAGCACCAACTGATACACCCCAGCTGAAATATTAGGCATAGCGTTGCGTCTAATGGTGACTTTGTTATTGAGCACCACAGCTTGAGCAAGCGGAATTACATCTTGGGCAATTTTGGTTAAATCTGTCACTTGGTCTCGACTTAACCACAATTCGACCGATTCAACATCGCGCGAATTCACATTAGCTGAAACAGTTAGCGCTGCAGCTGATCTAATAATGCTGGGATTAACATCTGTAATTTCAAGTAAATTAGTTGAGACAGCCGCTTGAGTTGGCAGTGAAATAAAAATTAAAAATGTTGCAGTAATAGCTGCAACTAATTTTCTCACCACAAATCTCCTAGCAGGCCTGGCACTTTGTTAAGCAATTTTATTTCATCATCATGACGTAAACGGTGCTTTAGATCTAAATATGGCACCCAAGCTACTTCATCAATCTCTTGGTCTTCAGCGCTCAACTCAAAAGTTTGAGCGAGCAGCAAAAAGTGATAAACCGTTTTTTGTATCCTTTTATCTGTAGCTGAGAACCAAAATCTAATTGTGCCAAGTGGAGCGATTAACTGAGATTGAATTCCGGTTTCTTCAAGCACTTCACGCTGCGCTGCTTGCTCTTTAGTTTCACCAGCTTCA
>Ga0222714_10006007_pt1 | contig 11413 bp, 8 predicted proteins | sample C33_3DmetaG_FD_165048 | JGI IMG/M metagenome (GOLD analysis project Ga0222714, IMG submission 165048) | Estuarine water microbial communities from San Francisco Bay, California, United States - C33_3D | ecosystem: Environmental > Aquatic > Marine > Unclassified | place: USA: California... | reverse complement strand
GCAGTGCGTGGACGACCACGCGCGGGTGCATTGAACGCTGACGGTGGTCATGGTAAACATCTATATCTACGTCTGCGATGTATCAACGAACGTCGTCGTCGTCGTCGTCGTCGTCGTCGTCGTCGTGTGACGTGTGCGAGTGCACGATTGCGATCGCGGCGTCGGATTGATTGGTTTCGAGATTTTCACCGGTCAGCCGGTGACTGGGATATTTTCACCACCGAGACCACGCGGACGACACCGCGCGACGCCTAGGAAAGACAACGACCTACGATAAGGATGACGACGACGAGGACGTGAGAAGGTTCGTTACGACGACCAACGCATCCATCGCCGCACGCGCGCGAGTCGCACAGACGCGACTCGGACGACGCGCGGGAAGGAGAGAAAAAGTGCGCTCCTGGGTGGGTGATTGACGCCATGGCGAACCCGGCGAAGACGTTGGAAGGGATCATCAAGGCTATATGTGATCGAACGACAAATGATATTGATGAAGACAAACTCAAGGCGTTAAAAGGGATCGTGCGGAGAGATGAGAGGGCGCTGAGATACGCGCACGAAGTGCTGATGAAGACGCTGACGAGGAGTCGGTTCGCCGGGACGCGCGAGCGAGCGGTGCGAGTGATGGATGAATTGTTCACGAGATCGGTGTTATTTAGACAATTGACGTTGGAGCATATAGATGCATTCTTAAAGTACGCCGTGGGTGTGGATGACGACGTACCGCTACCAGATGAGCCCAAGGGTGAGGCAGAACGGTTGCGACAACGCGCCGTCGACGCGCTCAACGCGTGGGATACAAAGTTCAAGCATGCGCACAAGCAACTTACGATTGTGCGGAAGTTTGCGATGGATAAACTTGGTGAGGAAGCGCCCGAAGCGAAAGCGGCAAAGGCGCGCCGAGTTGCTGAGGAGAAAGAGCTCAAAAAACAGCAAATGTTACGCGACCAATGGCGCGCGACGCGAGAAGACACGCAAGCCATGGTTGTTGAGATCCACAGCACCCTCGCCGCCGCGCGAGAGTGCTTTAAAATGCTGTTCGACAAATCATTTGTCGACGAATTCGATATCATGGCGAAAGCTGGTGGAGGTGAACGACCCGCGACTGGAGACGACGACGAGTGGGAAGATGTCGACGACGGTGCCGTGCGCGAATGGCCAGCCGTGAACGATAAAGATACGACGGAAGATGGCACGATCGCGCTTCGCGAAACAAGTGAGAATGCACCCATCCTTGAGCAGCTGCGTGGGTTGTATCGTTCGACAAAGGTGCGATACATCCCACGTCTCGCCGAAACGCTTGGAATTCTCGGCCGAATTCAACCTGATGCCACGGATGACTCTAGCGGCGACGCTCTCACACAAAATGAACGTTCGACCATGGTTAACGTCGCGGGTGAATTAAAGCAGAGTCTGCATGCACTCGTGCAGCGATGTGAAGCCCTACGCTTGATTCAAGAATCTGTCAAAAATTCAAATATCCCGAATGCGAATGCTCCGGAGCACGTGTTGTCAGCAGGACAAGACGACGATGACGATGAAAGCGAGGAAGATATTGAGTCGAGACGAGGTGCATCACAACGCGCTATCGATGCGCTTCTCGCGAGGTCGTCGAAGCGTCGTCGAAGAAGTGCTGCCGAGAGTCGAGAGGCGGCAAAGAGCGCGAGCGAAAACGACGTCAACCGCCGCGCGCGCAAAATGCTTGCGAGCGAAATTAAGGCACACAACGACGACGTTTTAGCTACTATGGGACAAGACGTTTTTGAGGTTGAACGACAACGTCAGAACACCGCATCTGAGGCTTTAGCAAACGACTTGATTGAGGAGGAAATTGAGCGCCACAAACAGTTGACATCGCGCGGAAAAACGCCGCGAGACCGCATCGAAAATAGCTTAAAGAATATGCGGAATAGACGATAGAATTCTAGCACCTAGATCTAGATAATATGATATTAAATACACGTGACACCCACCACGCTTACAAGCGCTCTATTGTTGCTTCTTGACGCTTGTCACGTGCCCGAGCTTCTTCTTGCGCTGCGTAAACATGTACGAATACAGCGAATAAAACAAGAATGGATACACGATCAACAAACCATTCAAAAACGTCACGTAATCAAATGCAAAGTTGAATGCATTTGGCATCGAAAACGAGTACATATTCGCCTTGCGTGCGAACGCCCGTGCGTCGTACATCAACTTCATCTCCGCTCCGGCGCCGAGCGGATACAATGGAATAAAAATTGTATACCGCAACCAGTTCAACCACGACGGGCACTGGGAATACAACCCTAACGCATACGACGGGTACCTGACCACTTCTGTTAACGCCCATGCGATCACGAGCGCGGTCGCGGCGACGGTTCCGTGCAACGCGCCCACCGCATCGAGCGCGCACATCAACACGTGCGTGCGCCCGCACCACTGCATGAGCGCCGCCCCTACGGGACTTCGCGTGATTCCAAGCATCGAATGCGCGACTTCTGCGAACGAAGCGACTTGGAATGTCACCACAAAATCTCTCACGATGTCATACGGCGATGACTGTAGCTGCGCTTTGCCTCGCGCGCGCGTTGGTTGTTGGTGAAACTCCCACGCGTGTTGCGTGGCGTGCACAAGCACGTATGCCCATCCACAGGCTTGGATGACGTTATACGCAATCAAATATCGCTCTTTCATCGATCGTCGCGCCATATCCGTCGTCGCCGTCGTCCCACGTCGTCGTTCTGTGACGACGATATACCCTAACCGCTTGGTCGTCGTTTGTGGGCGTCAGCTGAATGGCCAAGATGAAAGGCGTGTAAACCAACCAAGATATATAGGCTTCAATGCTGCTAAATATATGGAAAACGTGTCCCTTGAGAACCTGCCTCGACTCGATTTTTTAGCCTATCCAATGGGAGAAACCGAGGGCCAAAGTCCCATTGAGTAGGATTGTTTTTTCGGACACATGGCCTATCCAATGGGACGAAACAGCGAAAGTGTTTGCGTGGCGAGGCGACGCGGTGGATTACCAGACCATCACAGCACGATCTCGAATCGTGGCATCGTCCGTTCGTCTGCAAAACATCGTCTCGGGACGCAGACGTTTCACCCATGGAATGTCTGGAAATGCCAAGACATGTATTTGCCAAGACGAGCGAACGACGGTTATTGCACGCTGGCTGACCTCACGCGCCGTCGAGGACGACGACGACGACGACGACGACGATGACGACGACGGCCGTGCACGAGATCACGTGATATGAATATATCGTCCGCCGACGCCATTGGACGCGCGCGCGGCGGACAATGACATCCAACGCACGACGACATCACGCCACTAGTAATCCAACCGTCCCCAACCACATCGCGTGGAGACCACGGATCGTCACAGCGCGTCGTGCGTGATGGGTTGTGCGTATACATAGACACACACTCACACATCCAGATCACCGCGAGGTCGCGAAACACACCGATTCACGCCCACCGATCGTCGTGCGTGCGTGCGTCGTCGTCGCCATGCCGCGTCGCTTTCACGAAACCAACGACCGCGACCAGGACGACGACGACGATGACGAGGTGCGGTTGATGACGGCACCTACGAGCACGACGACACCGACACCTCAGAGGAGGGAAATATACACCACAGGTGATGCGTCGTCGACCTCAACTCGCGTGGTGAAGCTGGCGATTGAAGGCATGACGTGCGGGGCGTGCACGTCGGGTGTCGAACGCGCGTTGCGGGACGCCGCGGGAGTGACGAGCGCGAGCGTGAGTTTGGTTCCCGAAGGCGTGGCGTTGGTGACGTTTGATCCACAGCGCACTGGACCAAGAGATTTGATTGATGCCGTAGAAGATATCGGGTTCGGTGCCGCCATACATCGAAGTGTGAGTGGAGAAGGAGAGACAGGCGCAAGGGCACGTTCGGCGCCCAAGCGCGAAGCGGAGCAGTACAGAGAAGAACTTAAGCTTAGCGTCGCACTCACGGCGCCGATTGTGCTTATCAACCTCATCGTGGTGAGAATTTGGAATCCCAAGATGATGAATGATTTATCGTTCTGGGTACTCGTTAAGCTCGCGCTCGCCACGCGCGTGCAGTTTGGCGTGGGTATGCGTTTTCATCGCGGTGCCTACATGGCGCTCAAGCGAGGGGCTAGTAACATGGATGTGCTGATTTCCCTAGGCACGAACGTGGCGTATACAGTGAGTGTGTTTAGTATTTTACATAGTATTTTCATGGGTTCGATGTTTGCCCAGGATTACTTTGACACGAGCTCGATGTTGATTACGTTCATCTTGATTGGCAAATATCTCGAGACGACGGCTCGCGGCAAAACGAGCGAGGCGATTACAAAGCTACTCGATCTTACACCGCGTCATGCGTTGATGCTGACACCCATAAACGGTCAACCGGATGAATATACCGAGAAAACGATCGCCACAGAGTTGATTCACATTGGAGATTTGTTAAAGGTGCTTCCGGGCGCGCGTGTTCCGGCAGATGGCGTCGTCGTCAAAGGCGAAGCACACGTAGACGAGTCCATGGTTACCGGGGAAACGATGCCAGTGACACGCAAGGTCAACGCCCGAGTGATGGGTGGTACAATCAACGAGGGAAGTTCATTCATCATGCGTGCTGATAAGATTGGTGGCGACTCAACGTTGTATCAAATTGTGCAACTTGTTGAAAACGCGCAACTCGTCAAGGCGCCGATTCAAGCCTTTGCGGATAGAGTTTCGAGCATCTTTGTTCCAGTCGTCATAGTCTTAGCCACCGTTACCTTTCTATCCTGGGTCATTGCGGGCTTGACAAACTCAATTCCCGATGCTTGGGTCCCAGCAAACGAAAGCAAAGGATTATTTGCAATGATGTTTGGCATCTCTGTGCTCGTCACAGCGTGCCCGTGCGCGCTCGGATTGGCGACGCCGACGGCAATCATGGTTGGAACTAGCGTAGCTGCGACGAATGGGATCTTAATCAAAGGCGCCGACGCCCTCGAACGTGCGGGAAACTTGGACGTCGTGGTTTTCGACAAGACGGGAACGCTCACAACTGGTTCGCCAACTGTCGTTGCGTTTAAATCCGCGCAACCGGCGTTACTCGAACGCGTCATCAGTTTGACCGTTCTCGTGGAGAAGGAAAGCGAGCATCCGATTGCCAAAGCAGTCCGTGATTACGCACGTCGTCAGAGTCCAGCTGAGATTCCCGCATCTTCGCGAGGTGAGGTTGAAAACATTCCTGGACAAGGCGTGCGTTGCGTCGTCAATGGAAAACTCATCGCGTTGGGGAACGCCAGGCTCATGACTGCGCTGGTAGTCGCTTCAAAATCTACTGTGATTTCGGAATTTCAAACCTTACATGAAGACAAAGGTAACACAGTGATATTCGTCAGCATCGATGGTATCATAGAAGGAGCATTTGCAGTTTCAGACGAGTTGAAGCCCGACGCCGCGACAGCTGTCGCGGCGTTGAAGGAGCGCGGCATCGAAAGCATCATGGTGACTGGTGATAATTGGAAAACTGCACGCTCGGTTGCAGCGGCGTGTGGAATCACGCGAGTTCATGCCGAAGCATCACCTGAAGAGAAGGCGAAAATCATCAAGGATTTGCAATCTCAAGCATCGCCGCGCTCGGCGAATACGTTTATTCAAACCGTGGTGGCGATGATCGGCGACGGCATCAATGACGCGCCATCTTTGGCATCTGCAGATGTCGCCATGGCTATCGGTGCGGGAACTGATATCGCCATCGAGGCTGCTGATTTTGTGCTCATGCATGCTGATTTATATACCGTTGTCAATGCCGTGGATATCTCACGAAAAACATTCGGGCAGATACGACAAAATTATATTTGGGCGCTAGGGTATAACTCGGTTACTATTCCACTCGCTGCCGGCGTGTTTTACCCAAGCATCCAAGTCCCACCGTGGTTGGCGAGCATATTGATGGCGTTTAGTAGTATATCTGTCGTCCTAGCATCGCTTTCGTTGACAAAGAAGTGCTCAAGTGCAAATTTAGGACGCGGAGTTGGTCACGGCTCGACGCATGTGTCGATGACGGGGGTGAAAGTGATTCAGAACTAGCAGAGGAGGTTTTCACAGTCGTAGTAAAGTAGTACATAGTAGAAGCTGTATATTAGAAACAAGACAATAGTAGATGCGCGCGCGTGCAAAGTCTCACGCGTCGTCACCATTCACAGGCTGGACATCGGGAGCTTTCTTACCGCCGCTCCCATCGCGCCGAGCGCGCGCTTTCGCGCGCGCGGACGCCGTCTTGGCCTTCTTCTTGGGCACTTTCAAATCAAGCAAGCCCCCGGGTGGGGTGATTTCCATCGTACGCGCTGCCGCGTTTACCACAGGTACGATGTCCTTTACGAATGGCACGTACACGAAAAATTCCACCGTTTCACCCTTGTCGTTCACCTCCGCCGGCAAGCCAACCTTGAGCAAGTCTTGCGTGCCGGCGCCTCGCACGACATCTTCCACGACACCTACGACAGCACCCGTGCTTTGCTCAATCACTGTCATACCCTCCAATTCTTGCGCGTAAAACTCGTCGTCACCATCACCATTCGCCCCGTCGTCGTCTCGCAGCGACTCTCGATCAGTCGTGGACACGTACAAGCGCGTCCCGATGAGCGCTTCGGCGGCGTTTCTATCGTCGCACCCCGCCAATTTCACAATCACATCTGTTCGACCTTTACTCGTCACCCACCGCCCAGAACGTACTTTAACCGCACGAACATCCCCTACTGGTGCGTCGAACCCCGTCTTTGTCTTCCCTTGCGCCTGAAGTTCCACGCGCAACGTCGAACCGGTGCGCATAAAGCGCTCCTCGATGAAATCCGTCGTCGGCGTCACGCGCACTTCACCTCGTAAACTATGCGCGGCGACGATCGCACCAACCTGCACTAAATCATCCGCATTCACCCCATCGTCCGTCGCTCCGGCGTTCGCCACCCCACCCCTCGTCCTCCTCGTCGTCGTCGTCGGTCGTGTCGCTTGTTGAAAGTTTCTCCTCGAGACGCTCGTCGTCCCGCGACGTCGACTCGGACCCCGTCCCACCGTCGTCGTCGCCGTCGTCGTCGCCGTCGTCATCACCATCATCCCCACCGTGGCCCGCGTGTGCGTCTCTGCCCCCGCGTCGCCGTGGAGTGACGCGTGTGACACACCACCGCCGCCGCCGCCGCCACTGTGCGACGCGCACCAATCGCCATGTCGCGCGATGCCGACGACGGGGACGATCGGCCGTCGTCCTTGGTGTTCCTGCCATCGCGTAAACCCACGAGCGGGGTCGCGGGCGCGCACGCCAAGCGCGAGAGAGACGCCGAGCGCCACGCGCGCACCGCCGGGGCGTCGCACACCAAGCTCAGTAAGAGTCAAAAGCGCAAGTTGGCCAAGATTGCTGAAGAAGCGAAGAAACGACACGAACGGGAGGGCGTGATTGAGAGTTTACGCGCAAATGCGGCGAATGAGACGACGTTATCGTTGATGCGATCGACGACGAGCTTGGGGGCGAGAGAAACTGCGAGAGAGAAGTTGAGGAGGGCGTTAAAGGCGGAACGCGCTGGGGTGACGTTGGAGGAGTTGAAGGATGCGCGGTTGACGAAACGACCCAAGGCGACGACGGTTGATGCGAACGATGATGATGACGACGATGACGACGAAGGTGACGATGATGATGATGTGTTCGATGCAAAGAAACCGACATTCATGCAAGGGAACGCGGGTGGTCGTGTGGAAGACGAAGAGACTGACGACGACAACGCCGAAGCCAAAGCCGAAGGCGACGCGTTGACGCGCGCCGCGATTGAAGCCGCGGAAGCGGCGGGTATGCACTCATTAGATGACGCAACGCGAGAGTTAGTTAAAGTTTTACGTGCGCGCGCACAGGTGACCGATAAAGATGATAACGCACCGACATCAACGTCTTACAAAGGCTTGCACCATGAAGTCTTTAAAGGTTGTTCATTTGTCGTTCCAGTGCAGCGCACGGAGGCGATTCAAGCCACGCGCGAGGGGTTGCCGATAATCCAAGAGGAGCACGAGATCGTGGATGCAATTAATACCAATCCAGTGACGGTGATTTGCGGTGCTACGGGGTGTGGTAAGACGACACAGGTGCCACAATTTTTGTACGAAGCGGGATACGGAGACGCCGACTGCGTGAGTCATCCAGGCGCCGTCGCGGTGACGCAGCCAAGACGCGTGGCGGTGACATCCACGGCAAGACGTGTGGCAGAAGAACTCAACGTCCCATTAGGTGGCGACGTGGGGTATCAAATCCGTTACGACAAGAACGTTGGTGATAATCCTCGCGTGAAATTCATGACGGATGGCATCTTGCTTCGCGAAGTGCAGACTGACTTTTTGTTGCGCCGATACTCGGTGGTGATTATCGACGAAGCGCACGAGCGTAGCGTTAACACGGATATTTTGCTCGGTCTTCTATCGCGCATCGTCCCACTGAGAGCGGCACTTGCGGCCGAAGGTCAGGCGGTGACGCCGCTTCGTTTAGTTGTCATGTCGGCGACGTTGCGCGTCGAAGAATTCGTAGCGAATAAAAAATTGTGTCCAACGCCTCCGGCGTTGTTGCAAGTGGCTACGAGACAGTTCCCTGTTACCGTGCACTTTTCAAGGAGAACTGAACACGCGGATTATGTCGCTGCGGCGACGAAAAAAGTCCTTGCGATCCATCGCAAGTTGCCTCCTGGTGGTATTCTTGTGTTTCTCACGGGGCAAAAAGAAGTGGAGGCGATGTGTCGAAAGCTTCGTCAAGCGTATCCGCTTCATGGTAAAGCCACCGCGGGTGACGGGACGTCGTCCGAAAGTGATAACGACGACGACAACGGCGAAGATAATGGCAACGAATCAGGTGGCGAGATGGACACATATGATGTCGACGCAATTGATGCCGCTGGGGAAGACGTTGGCGACGACGACGTTGATTTTGACGGCGAAGATGACATGTCTGACGTTGCGAGTGATATCAGCGAAGAAGACGAAGTACAAGTCATGGGTGGTGAAGGTGTTGGCGAAGAAGAAGCTGCAGAAGCGGAAGCCGCGTGGACGCGGGCAAATATGCCATCGGCGGCGCTCTCTTCAAAAGATGGTGGTAAACCAGCCGACGCTGGTCCGGGTGGGTTGAATGTGCTTCCATTATATGCGCTGCTACCGCAAGCTTTGCAACAGCGCGTGTTTGCTCCAGCCCCTGACGGGTCTCGAATGGTGATTGTTGCTACAAATGTCGCTGAAACTTCCTTAACGATCCCTGGTGTTCGATACGTCATCGATGCTGGACGCGCAAAGGAGCGCGTATACGAACGCGACAGCGGTTTGTCTCGCTTCACCGTGGGATGGGTCAGTAAAGCCAGTGCCGATCAACGCGCTGGTCGTGCGGGCCGTACTAGTCCTGGGCACTGTTACAGACTTTTTAGCAGCGCGCACTTCGTGGATGAGATGAAACCACACGCTGACCCGCAAATCTTGGGCGTTCCCGTCGAAGGTGTGGTGTTGCAAATGCGCGCCATGGGCATTGACAAGGTGATAAACTTTCCATTTATATCACCTCCAGAGAAAACTTCCCTCATGGCGGCGGAGAAGACGCTGCAGATATTAGGCGCCGTCGAGCGTGGACGCGGAGGTGACGATGTCGGCCCGCTCACTGCACTCGGTCGAGCGATGGCGGTGTTACCGATTAGCCCGAGACATTCGCGCATGTTGTTTGCCGCGGCGCAAAGCGTCGTTCCGGGATGTTTATCTCCCGCCATCGCTATCGCAGCGGCATTGAGTATGGACAGTCCATTCTTACGAAACACCACCGAAGACGAAGACGACAACAACACGAATGCCAAGGGTCCGCCCCCGCACGTACGGTTCCATCATCCGCACAGCGACGCGCTCTCCGCCGCGCAAGCCGTGTTGGCGTATGACCAATGCAAAGGCGTGAAAGCCAAGGAAGAATTCTGCGCCAAAAACAGACTTCACGAGAAAACAATGCGAGAAATGTCCGATTTACGTCGACAGCTTCAGCGCATGATCGTATCTCTCGCCAACGCCCAAAAGATACCCGGATTACCTCAAGGCGCGATTGAGGCGCTCGACGACGATTTCGCGGCGACGACGGCGTTGCCACCCGGAGGCGAAGTAGAGATTGCGTTACGACAGGCACTTTGTGCGGGATGGGCCGACCGAATCGCGCGTCGCGCGAAACAGAAAGAGATGGAACAACACATGCGAAACTCTGAAGATAAAGGTGAAGGTAAGCAATCCAAAGCGACGCGTTACGTCCCGGCGCTTCTCGACGTGCCGGTGTTTTTACATCCGACGTCGTCTTTACATCGAACGTCACCCGACTACGTGGTGTACACCGATTTGCTTCAGACCGAGAAACGTCCATATGTTGTCGGCGCAACGGCAATTGAGCCCGAGTGGCTCATCGATCACGCCAGTGCACTCGTAGACCGGGGTGCGATGTTGCGAGACCCCGCGCCTCGCTACGCTTCGAGCAAGGACAAAGTCGTCGGTTGGCTCGCCCCGGCGTTTGGTCCGCACCGATGGGAATTACCATTACATCCCATTGACGTGGAATCCGTTGATATCAAATGTGCCGTATTTGCCTCGGCGCTTTTATCGGGCACGGTATCCGCCCCCATGCAAGATTTACGCGAAAAACTCGCCGCCAAACCGCTCTTGGCGTCGCGCCCCGAAGGCAAGACGCAGATGCGCGTGGTGGACTTACTCGGCGCTTTGAAGCGATATGACGGTGGTATATGCACCCGTGCGCAGTTGCGTGCGATGTGGGCGAAACATCCGAGGTATCTATTCAACGAATTAAAGGCTTGGATGAAAACAGGCAAGGCGTACGCGCTCGAAAGCGCGTGGACGAGCGTCGTCAGAGGCGCGTCGGAACCAGAGCTCTCGAGAAAATCCAAGAAGGATGCGGGCAAGAATACAAAGAAGAAGACACTCCTCAGCGTGCACAAGTAGATATAATACACTTAGTCATAGTAGTTTGTTAGATAATGCACACGTAGCATAGGTAGGCTTAGTATACAAGCACGCTCTCGACAGACAGCTGCGCGACGCGTTGAAATACGTTTGAGGGGGAACACGTGTTAGGGCGCGGTTTAAAAATAGAAGAGAATCTTTGACTTGTGATGGTGTCTCGAGACACCAGTTTATCTTCACCGAAGCGTTTCAAAAGAAACACTCAGTATAGATGTGTTGGCGATGCGTAAAATTTACGCACGCTCACCACGGATGCGGCGGGCGAGTTGGACGTCCTTCGGCATGATGGTGACGCGCTTGGCGTGGATGGCGCACAAGTTGGTGTCTTCGAACAAGCCAACCAAGTACGCTTCGGACGCTTCTTGGAGCGCCAACACCGCGGAGGATTGGAATCGCAAGTCGGTCTTGAAATCTTGGGCGA
>Ga0222714_10006003_pt1 | contig 11420 bp, 14 predicted proteins | sample C33_3DmetaG_FD_165048 | JGI IMG/M metagenome (GOLD analysis project Ga0222714, IMG submission 165048) | Estuarine water microbial communities from San Francisco Bay, California, United States - C33_3D | ecosystem: Environmental > Aquatic > Marine > Unclassified | place: USA: California... | reverse complement strand
CTCGAACTCGACCTCACAACTAACTCCCCTCAATCTGTTTTTATCTTCGTAAATAGTGAGATTAATGTTGTATTTAATCAAAATGGTATACAAGTTCTACAATAATTTAAAATTACTTTTTTAAAATTTCTTTTAAAACTATTTTTATATATTTTAATTATTATAAAAATATGAACGATGATAATGCCCCCCAAGACCCTATGACAACGAATACAAGTAAATCCAATATTGATAGAAGTTCTCAACCGGATATTATTAATTTAACACAATTATTAACAAGTACCGCCCAAGAGGTAGAAAGCGACATCCTGCGTCCGGTCGTTTTCTCCCAAGATTTCATGAGGTTCGAATTAGAACCCAAGGGGTTCCTATCGCCGACATCTTCTATCACTCTCGGTTTAGAAACAATCACGACAATAAAACGAGCCCAGTTCCCGATTAATGTGGGTGTCGCCTCTCTTATTGATAGAGCGGTTTTAAAAACGAGTTCCGGTCGTGTCATCTGTGATATGGAGGACTATGGTTCTTTCCATGCTCTCAAATCATCTTTTATTGATCCCTCTGTTATGTTAGAAAAAGAACAATATTTATCTGGACGCTGTATGACTATGGGAGCGATATATGAGAACCCAAGTGCTACGAGTAATAAGTTCGACCAGTATAACTATGTTAATAAAATAGGATTACAGAATGGTAAAGAATACGGAGGGACTAACTCAACCAACGCTCGTGCTGGTCTTACTCCCAAAAACTCTACCTGCGTTTTTAGTGATGCTACAAGAAATAAACTAAATCCAACCTTTTCGGTTAAGTTATTCGACCTCTTCCCCTTCTTAAAGTCTGGTAATCAAATCCCACTCTTCATGCTCGGTAGTGATAGAGTACAGATAGAGATTTATTTTACTAAACTCACTTCTACCGGTAGGATGTCTTTATCAAAGGAGGATGAGGGAGAAACTGGACACGAGTTTAAAATAGACCAGAGTGTATGTGAGCTGGTGAGCGACCATATTTTTTATCCCGGACAAATGGATAAATGGGCGAATATGAATAAAGATCTCACCTTCCAGTATTTCGATTATGTATTATCAAGACAGAACATAAAGAGTGCGAGTGATAATACTGATAATTCCAAGGTTAATGTTAGACAGATAGGAGGTGCTGGTAGAATTGTTACTCGTGTATATGCTTTTTACGAACCCACGGGGACTGATGCTGATGATAAAGGTATTTTAAATAAATATCAAGCGAAGGGGATGAAGAAAGACGGAGAAGGTACCGGTAAATTAGAGAGTAATTTATTTTATAATGAAAGATTTTTATTCCCTATAAATGTTAAGAATAATGCGAGACACTATCACAATTTAAGAGATGCCGAAATGAAACAAGTATTTATCCCAGATGAATTATACTGCGGACAAGACATGTTCCTACCAAATACCGCCGATGGTGGTGAGTATCACTATGACGGACGAACCCAAGACCAATTAAGATCATCTCAATTCTATCAAGGATTTAGACTTAATCGTGGTGAAAGAGTGGGGACGAAGGGTATAGAGATTACTATGAACGCCACGACCCAAGCGGGAGACGATGAAGGTTTAAAGAATGCCTCTTATCTCCAAAAGGTTTACCAAGAACAATTAAGGTACGCTACACTTAATAACGGACAATTAGAGGTATTCTGGTCTTAATCTAAATTGACATAAACCAATTTTTTATATTTTTTCTTAAATTATTTAATCCAAATTGACATCTATATTTATGGTTAATGTCAATTTAGATTAATCCCTTTTTATTAAATAAATCCATGAAATAAAAATCTAATATTAAGTATAAATATGACAGAAAATCTAACCGAAATAATTACGAAAGCGAGACCAAATGTGAAACCATCTACGATTAAAATGTATGTTTCTAATCTTAATAAATTAATGAAATTATTTAATAAAGATGATTTATCATTTCTATCGAATGTAAAAAATGTGAGTGAAAAATTAGAAGATAAACATTTTACAACTCAGAGAAATTATTACAATTCTATCATAGTTTATTTAATGAGTAAGGATAAAGATGATGATATTATAAAAAAATATAATGAGATTAGAGATGAACTTAATTCGAAATATTTAGAGAATCAACAATCGGGGATAATCTCTGAAAAACAGAAAAATAATTTCATAGAGTTAAATGAGCTACGAGATATGATAGATAAAATAAAAAATGATTTAGACCTTCCAAAATTAAAAAAGAAAGAAACACTTACACTAAAAGAATATAAGTTATTACAAGTATATACTATTTTAGAGATACTCATAAATATCCCTATGAGAAACGACCTCTCTAACATGATGAAGATTACACAGAAAGATTATAAGAAATTATCCGATAAAGAAAAAGAAGACAATAATTATCTTGTCATAGAAAAAACATCATTAAAGTTCGTGTTAAACGATTATAAGACGAGTAAGAAGTATAAAGAGAAGGTCATATATGCTACTAAACCATTAGAGAAAATAATAAGAATGTATATAAGAGCGATAGAAAAGAATGGAGATAGTGATAATTTATTCCCTATGAGTAGAAATGCTATATCTCAATTACTCATAAAGACATCAAAAAAATATTTAAATAAAAGTATCTCTACAACTATGATAAGAAAAATAGTAGCGAGTGATTTACTTAAAGATGTTAAGAAAAAAGAACAAGAATTATCTAACAAGATGGGTACTGATATTGACACTATAAAATCGGTATATGTGAAAACAGAGGATTAATATATTCATTTTTTATCTTACATAATATCTTCCACTCATCAATCCCCCTGTCATTTCTTCCTCCCCAACCTTTAAACCATTCACCCTCTTTCAGTTCCCAATAATAAAACCCCTCTTTACCCCAACCATCATAAATACATCTCCATATAAAAAAACATCTCCCATCTTTATTATTCTTACAAAATCTTATCCCATCCTCTATTTTCCCGAGTTCGAATTGTAAATCCGGATAATCTCCAAACTTACATCTCCTCGTTTTTAATTCTACCTTTAAAGGTTTATCTTTACTCCTAAAATCATATTTATTAAATCTATCATTTAAATCAGTTCTTAAATTATATAAATCACCGAATATCTCCTCTAAAAAAACCATAGAACTATCCTCACTTTTTTCACCTAATTCTAAATCTCTTTTATATTTTTCTTGATCCATTATTTATACTTAAACATAGAAAATAATTTTAGAGAAATTCTTTAAAATTAAAATCTTTATATATAATATAAAATGAGTTTTACTAATGATAAAGATTCAGATAATTATGCGACAGATAAACAAGGATGGGAGATTATTAAAGACTTTATACCAAAAGATAAAATCATCTGGGCTCCCTTCTTCTGTGATGGTAAACAGAAAGAATATTTCGAAGAGATGGGATATAATATAATACATGAAGATAAAGATTTTTTTAGTTATACTCCCGAGTATGATATAGTCGTGGATAATCCCCCATTTTCTAAAATGAAAGATATATGTTTAAGATTAAAAGAATTAGATAAACCTTTTATCTTAATAGCGTTTAGTAAAGTATTATTAATGAAATGGTTTCAGCGATTATTTAAAGACCATTTACAAGTAATAGTACCTTTTACAAGACCAACCTTTACACATTTAACAAATCCAAAAAAAGGATATACTCCTCCCTATGGTATTCAGTATTATTTTTATAAAATGGATTTACCAAGGATTTAATATTTATAGAATAAAAAAAAATCTTTATATATAATATAAATGGCGACTTATTCCCATTACTCCCCGAGTAAATACGATGATTGTATAACACCGATAGAAATATGGGAGGAGATTACAGATTACATACCAAAAGATAAAAAAATATGGTCTCCTTTTTATTTTAATGGAGACCATAAATTAAAAGATTTAGGATATGATATAATACATGAAGATAAAGATTTTTTTAAATATACACCAGATTACGATATTATTGTAGATAATCCCCCATTTTCTATAAAACGAAAGATTTTAGAGAGATTAATAGAGATAGATAAACCATTTATATTAATAATGCCGGTCTCTACTTTATGTTATAATTATTTTAAACCTTATAAAGATAAGATACAGATATTAATCCCTAAAAAGAGATATAACTTCGATAAAGAACTTAAATCATCAGCGACTTTCGATTGTCTATGGTATTGTTATAAGATGAACTTAAATAAGGATATAAATTTCCTTTAATCAAAATTAAGGATAAATAATCCGTGTTTAACTTCACATTTTATATGTGATGTTTTAGTACATAAAGATTGTTTAATTTTTATATCGTGTAATACATGGGGAGAAATAATAGGATTAATATTATATAATTTTTTAGGATCACTCATTAATTTTTTTATAGTTTTTCTTACAATAGGGATGTCTCCATGAGGGGCGATTAATTCAGCGTCATCATATAATTTTCTTATATCACTATATACTGATGAATTAATATCATATTTATTATCACAATAATGATTTATTTTTTTAGCGATTAAGATATATTTATCTTTATCTTTAACTGATAATGGTTTTCGTGGGTTAGGACATTTTAAAAACTTTCTTAACTGGTATAAATCATTAACTAAATATTTATTATCTTTCGGTATGTCTAAATAATCCATCTTAACTAATAAATCCCATAATGAATTCGCTACATCAGTTTTAGAATGTTTCTCAGTTAATCCTATATCTATTTTTAAATCATCTATCAATTTTAATAAATCCCTTTTAGAAAATGTCTTATGTATTATCGTATTATTTTTCGGCATCTTTATTATATATATTATAATTAGAAAATAATTTAAATGAAATGTATGGCTCGTCCAAGGTCGAAAAAAAGAGTAACATTTTATAATAAGGTACTCATTAAGATATATATAAGAGAAGAAACAAGAAAAGAAAAGATTGAACGATTACAAGAACTTAATAAAAAATATATAAAACTTTTAAAATTATATGAGGATCAAAAAAAAATAAATAATAATATTATAAAATAAATGAGCAGTAAAGTTAAGGAGCTGTCGTTAAACGAGTTAAAACAATTAGTTAAACAATATGACGCTTTTATGAGTATGAAAATACCGAAGGGGGTAAAGAAACCGGAACTCGTTAAAATCATAGAGAGTAAAGGTTATAAGATAGACCATGTAAATAAAAAATTAGTGGCGACATTCTCACAGAAAACCAAGAAACAACCAAAAGAAGTAAACCTCCCACCACCACCATCCCCAGAGGAGGTACAGAAAAAGAAGGAGATGAGAGAGGTGAGGATGAAGGAGAAAAAGAAAAAGGACAAAGACCAAAGGAGAGAACTTATAAACAAGGGGAGAGAGATACAGAAAAAGGTTGATATGATAAAGAAGAAGAAGGATGAACAAGATAAACCAAAATATAAAGCACCCAAGAAACCAGCATCGAAACCAGCACCAGCGCCAGCACCAGCACCAGCACCAGCACCAGCTCCCAAACCAGCACCCAAGAAACCAGCATCTAAACCAGCACCCAAGAAGAAACCAGCACCCAAGAAGAAAGATGAACCGGAGGAGAGTGTTTTAAAAGGGAAAAAATCTACAATCCCTCAAATGATTAAATATCTTAACATGAAAAAAAATGATAAATCGGTTGATGAGGATGGAGACCCTATAACCATAGACAGAGTAAAAGAAGCAATTACAAAAATCCTCACGGCATATAATAGTCTCGATACAAAAGATAAGAAGGGTGATGAGATATATAACATATTAGATGAAATAACTGATTATCGTGGTGATGAAGCGTTTAAATGGGATAAGTTTATTTCACTAATGAATATATATGTCAAAAAGAAATCAAAAAACGATAAGGAACCGGTGACGCCTATAAAGAAACCGGTACAAGAACCGGCATCAGCACCAGCACCAGCACCAGCACAAGAATCCAAAATCGATGAACTATATAAGATTTTAACATCAGAGGATATAAAGAAAATAAATAAAGATGTAAGACAAAAAACCTTATACAACGCAGGAGTCATGTTACTTAATAAAGATTTACCTTTTACCGATTTTAGAAAACTTCTCGAAGGTATTGACGCTTATGATGAACAGATGGGAGTAGGTTTCGGTTTCACTTTATATACGGGAGAAGCACCCCCCAAGTATAGAAAGAAGATCTCTAAACTGGTTAGAAAATATCAATCATTACAAGAGGGAGAACTTAAAGGGATTAATAACTTAAAACAACTACAAGAAGAATGGATCAAGGAAGTTCTCCCAAAAGGTAAAGTAAATATAAAAATGAAATAAAAAAATAATCTAAAAAATATGTATTTTTTAATATCGTGTAAATGTATGATAAAACAATTATAGAAAAAAATAATTTTATCATAGGATTTTTTTTTTATGAGGTATATACTCATAATTTAATTTATAAATCTAAAATTATGTTAATATTTATTGATTTTCTCTCCAATAATGACCTATAAATCTAAAATAGTGTTAAAATAGACCTAAAAATGAAATAAAATTATAATTTTATTTCTAAATAGACCATAAATATACATAAAACTAATTAAAATATATACATTTTATTAGATTTATGGAGATAAATGAGTATTTTAATGACATAATATTAGATTTAATCTAAATTGACATTAACCATAGATATATATGTCAATTTAGATTAAGGATTTTATAAAGATAAATAGAGATACTAAAAATGGTTAATGTCAATTTAGATTATCACCATAATATTTTATGAGACCAGTATTTAGCACTATCCTTCGATGTCGCTTCTCCATGGCGAGAATAATAATTCTTCCTCCTCTGTTTATCGCCGTGATCTAAATGTTTATAATGTCCTAACTTATCTTTATAATGTTCATATCGCTTATCACCGAAATGAATTAATTTAGGTTTACCATTAGCTCCCTTAACATATACAGAATATTTTTTATGTCTCGCTTTTGAGACGAATGGTGAGTATAATTTTTTTTCTTCCATTATATTAATAATGTATAAAAAAATACATCAGATAAATTCTTTAAACTTACCAGATGATATAATTAAAATAATACATATAAATTATAAATATAATATGTTAGAGATTAAATATAAAAGAGATTATGATAATGTTTTAAATTATCTTAAACATTATATATTCTTAAATAAAAAGATAAATAAAAAAAATCATAAAAATTATTCTTTATTAGATACGATAAAATATTTTGATTAATCCCATTTCTCATCTTCTTCCTCTTCTTCACTTGTTTCACTTTCATCTGTACCATCAAGATAATCCACGAATACAACCTTCTCCTTATTTATTATAGAAATCATCTCATCTATATAATGAATCAATTTTAATTTATATTTACTATCACTTGATAATATTATATCTTTTATCATGTTAATCTCTATAACATTATTAAAATCAATTTCACTCATTTATAATATATTAACTATTTTTTTTTAGGATTTAAAATTTCTTCGATTATTCCGTTGTCTAATTCTTTCACTCTTGTTACTTTATAAACTACTCCCGAACCTTCACCCAGTTTAGATAAAGACTGGTTAGGGTCGTGAATTGATGTAGTGATAGATGTGAGGTTTATATTCTGTGTTATTGTAAATGTTAAAGGACTTTCACTCGAAAAATAATAGTCGCCATCTCCATTCTCTTTATTAATGACGGCGATGACAGGGAGCCGGTCGCCTCCATTCATTCCTCCTATATATTTATTATTTTCTTGTAAGATTAAATCGCTTCTTATAGTATAATATGGTCTTATCATGGATCTCGCTACATCTAATCCATTTATAGTGATTGATTGTGTCTGTTCTACGATTATCGGCATTATTTCATAAACTCTATTATACTGATATAAAGGACCGGGGACGCCATCTTGTCCCCATCCTAAAAGAGATATAGGGGATGGTACTTGTGGTGTATACATAACGCCTCCGTATCTATTCATAACATAATTTTTAATATCTGTATTAACTATCTGTGAGTTAGTTGTTACATATTTTAAATTATTTATATTCCTATAATCTACACGAGCAGTCCTATTGTTTGTCCCATCAATCGTAGAGGGATTAAATTGTTCCCATGTAAAACCTAACACACCGAGGAGACCTTGTTTCCAATATTCCTTATCATAACTATCACCTAATAACATAGTTATACCTCCATGAGCATCCATCACCGAAAATGGTGTTATATTTTTATTTAATGGTTTTATTACTTGTGTCGCCGTTCCTTTTAATGTAACAACTTTATCCGACTCTGAGTATTGTTGATCCATCGTAAATTGAGGGGTTACTTCTACATCGTAAGTATGTTCTGAAACATTATAAGGTCTCGCATCGGCACACCAATTCCAATTATGTAATCTCTTGTTTATCTTATAAACCTCATCTCCGGCATCTGTTATGATAGGATTTAAATTAGATGTACCATCTATATCACTTGTCTCCCCAGCGTTCTCACTCTGTCCTACATTTTCGGTCATGTGTAAATATTCGAAACCGAAATGATTATCATTTACAACGACAGCACTATTATCACTTCCTACATAAACTTTTGACATAATCTCACTTATAAACTGGTGATTATTAGATGGATATTGTGTTCTATCATATTCATAATTTTCCACGGCGACAGATGAAACACCATCTCCCATCATCTTCATATATCCCGCCCATAAAAGACATACAACAGAAGAGTAAGAGTTCCAATTCCAATCCCATCCTATCTGTGTCGTGTTTAATGTTATTGTATTAGCAGGTTGATATTTAAATATATATGAAGGGAGACCACCCACCAGCTCTGGATGTAGTGTTATGTAATATGATCCGTTTACTTCTGTTTTTGTAGCATAACCATAAGATAACTCGGTTGTACTGGTTCCGTTTGTTTTTATTCCTTCATATTTTTTATCATATTTAAAAAATACCGGCATAGATGATAGATTTTTCCCCTTGTCTACACGATTATCACATCCTAATTTATTACCAATATCACCAGATACATTATTATATCTATTTATATGAAGAAATCTACAAGTATTAACATTTTTATCCTCACCATTACCGAAATACTGATGATTTTTTACATCGAATAACTCTGGATATTTCCCTTGTTCTATAAATAAATTAGATAAATTAACTAAATTATCGTCAGTCCATTCATAACTCGTTATGATATGGTCTGTCGTGTTAGGATTTACGGCGTGTCCTACGATTGTATTTTGTATCATTAAATCTGTGGCGTTCCATGTATTACACTTCCTACCAGCGACGAAGATCTCCGGTCTTTTTACTCCTATATATTCGTGAGATTGATAATATTTTATACCTTCATCTACATCTCCACCTCCTAAAAAATGTGTATAATTATCAGAACGCATCCCACCAGTCCAAGCACTATTAAACGCTTTTAGTGTTTTTGTGTTTGTTGTTCTTGTGAAAGGGTGTTCTTGTGGTGTAGCATTAGCACCGCTCCCATCCATGACATAGTGTAGCTCAGTTGTTTCTACTTCTTGTAATTGTTGAGTTATAGATGTAGCGATAAAATCAGTTGTATTATATCCTCCATTTAATTTTATCTCCATTAATTCTGTGTAAATATGATAATTAAAAGAGAATATTTCACCGGATAAATGAGAGAACATATCAGAATAATTAACTCCGTCATAAGTTATACCAGAGAAAATGGTACTCTCCCTCGCCATTAGTGTCATCCTTGATCCATCTTGTCTAACTTTCCAGTATCCTTTAACTCCCGGGTAATGAAATCTCCCAGTATTTCCTATCTCTGTGTCATTACCACCGAAATATAATTGATGGTCGGCATCACATATAGAAAAATTATCAACCGCACCGGTTACATCTTCATTACTTCCTATGGGATAATATGATTTACCGGTGGCGATTGTGTCCTCCGTAGTCCATACTTTATAACTCTCATTTATGATTGATGAATAAGGTTTAGTTGATGGGTCAGTAGTAGATGTAAATGTCTGGTTCTCATGAGCGTATCTTCGAGGTACGATTAATGTATTCTCGCAGTTTAAACAAGTATAATAATTTATGGGGATATACATGGTGTCGCTTCTTAATTCTTTCGTGATGTCTGTGGGTGTAATAGTCTCGTAAGGGTGAGTAGTGAGTGATAATTGTTGTTCTATTGTTAAGTTTCCTACCGGTTCGACGACAGAAATTCCTTGATAAGTTTTTTTAACTATATTACCTTTACCATCTCTAATATAATCCCCCACTATTTCTATCGCCGAAGGGAGCCCACACCCTTTCTCATTTATGTAACAATATTCGAGATTTACTTTATCACCTCTTTTAAGTTGTATATTATCACCCATCTTACAAGTAAATAAAGCGTTACTATCTTGATTTCCGGATTGATATTGTACTGATGATAAATTATTACATTCTAATATCTGTATGTCTTCGTATTCCATTTATATAATATCATAGATATATTATTTTTTTTATATAATATTTATATAAATGTTAAAACATAGATATAATCATATCGAAACCATGGGAGATGTAAGAGAAAAAAACTTAAAAATATATGATAATAATAAGATATTAAAGGAGATAGATTTATCTATAAAAGAAATTATGAAGGATATGAGTGAATTAAAAAAAGAAGTTAGAGAGGTTCTCGAATTAGTAAGAAAGAAAGAGGAGAGAGATATGAATAAGTGGCTCACTTGGGGGTAATTAATCTAAATTGACATTAACCAGATATATAGATGTCAATTTAGATTAAAGAAATTAAGAAATAAAAAAGAGATATAAAAATTGGTTAATGTCAATTTAGATTAAAGAATTTCCCTTTTTGATTTTTTTTATATATTTTTTTTTAAATATTTATTATATCATAAATATGAGTTTTTTTCAGAGCGAAGGTAAAATCAATATCGCCCAGAGCGATGTCCGTATTAGTGCTGAAAATGGTTTATCATTTAAACAAGATCAAGTAGTAGGGATTTATATTCCTCCATCTATTAAATATTTTTCTGGTAAAGATTGTTATTTACAATTTGACGCTATTATTACGAATGACACGAGTGCTGGTGATGTATACCCCACACGACTACAATTGGACGCTGAGATAGGCGCTCACTCTTTATTTTCATCGCTGAGGGTGTACGCTGGTAATAGAGAAACCTTATTAGAGGAGAATACTGAATATCCCTCTTATGTATCTCTAAAATATAATTTTAATAAAAATGATGTGATACAGAATAAACGAGCTATGGATGAGGGATGCGGTTGCTGGGTTCCGGCGACGAAGGGATCTAATGGTACAAGTAAATCAATCGCTAATAACTATGTATACTCTCCATGGATGGAGGGAGTTAA
>Ga0222714_10006002_pt1 | contig 11420 bp, 10 predicted proteins | sample C33_3DmetaG_FD_165048 | JGI IMG/M metagenome (GOLD analysis project Ga0222714, IMG submission 165048) | Estuarine water microbial communities from San Francisco Bay, California, United States - C33_3D | ecosystem: Environmental > Aquatic > Marine > Unclassified | place: USA: California... | reverse complement strand
GGACGAACGTGAGAAGCGCGAACTTCAGGCGATTCTGCGGGCAAGTACCCGCGGCGCCCAGCTGACACAGCGGCTGCTGGCGTTCTCCCGCAAGCAGGTGCTACAGCCTCAGGCCGTCGACGTCAACGATCTGGTCGGCTCCATGACGGAAATGCTTGGCCGCACGCTTGGCGGTGATGTGAGCATCACGGTGCAGGCAGCGCCAAATTTGCCGCCGGCCCTTGTCGATCCCGGGCAGCTTGAAAATGCGATCCTCAACCTCGCCATCAATGCCCGCGACGCCATGCCCGAAGGCGGGATTTTGAGGATTACCTCGGGCGCGGCCTACCTTTCGGGTGACGAGGAGGAAGGCATCGTCGGTACGACTACTCCGGACTCCGTCAAGGTCGGCCGTTATGTCGTCGTCGAAGTGGCCGATACGGGCAAGGGTATTCCGAAGGACCAGCTCGACAAGGTGTGGGAACCGTTCTTCACCACCAAGAAGGCCGGCCAAGGCACGGGTCTCGGCCTCAGCATGGTCTATGGTTTCGTGCGTCAGTCCGGTGGCCAGATCAAGATCGAGTCGGCGGTAGGAGAGGGAACTACGGTCAGAATTTACCTGCCCTGCGCCGAAGGCGAGCTTTATCGCAAGTCGGAACGCACGGACGTAACCGGTATTCCGGGCGGCAAGGAATATGTATTCGTCATCGATGATGACCACGACATTCTGTCGTTGGTCGAAAAATATCTCGCACGTCTTGGCTATCGTGTTGTTTCCGCGGGCAGCGCTGAAGAAACCTTCGAGAAGCTGGCCCAGCACGGCAACCCCGATATTTTCCTGTCTGACGTCGTCTTGCCGGGTGGCAACAGGGGCCCCGCCATCGTTGCCGGAGCCCGGCGTACATTGGGACCTGTAAAGGCCGTGTTCATGAGTGGCCATGCGGGCCGTAATTTTGCCGAGGCGCTCGGCCCCGACGAAAAGATTACCCTGCTCAACAAGCCGTTTGAATTGCCGGAGCTCGCGCGTGTTCTGCGCAGGGCTCTCGACAGTGACGGGGCATAGGCATGTCCCACAGCACAGCAGGGACGCAGGGGCCGCCCCCTGTCAGCCGACGCACGGAAATCGCCGTCTATGGCGTCGGCGCGTTTTCCACGACGATGCATTTCATGGCCGTGACCATCGTGCCGTTGTGGGTGGTGGGGCTCGACCTTTCCCCGTTTCTGCTGGGTATCGTTCTCGGTTGCCGCCCGGCGATGTCGCTGTTCCTCTCCATCCATATCGGTGCGTTGATGGACAAGGTTGGCGGCAGGCGGGTGATGCTGTTCTTCGCCATCCTCGGCACGGTCACGCCGTTTCTTTATCCGGCCATGCCCTGGGTGTGGGCGGTCATCTTGCTGCAGATGCTGTGGGGGCTCGCAGATTCGATGGGCTGGCTCGGCGCGCAGACGCTGATCGGCCAGCACATGCAGGGGCGCACCGTTTACGCCGGCCGCCTCAGCGTGGTCAGCCGCATCGGCAATGTCATCGGCCCGCCCGCGGTGGGTGGGCTCTGGGACGCCGCCGGTCCGTGGGCGGCCTTCGGGTTGGCTGGGGTCTGGGGTCTTGGCGCCATTGTCTGCGCCCTGATGCTGCCGCGCGGCGGCGGGTCGTCATCGAAAGCGACCGATGACGCCGCCGTGGAGGCGCCAAAGGCGGGATGGCTGCACCTTCTGGTCCCCGACCCGTCGGATTATGTCGCCACTTTCCGGCTGCTGGCTTTGCCTACTGTGGCGATTACCGCAGCCATCGGCATGATGGTGCATCTCGGCAATAACATTCAGTCGTCGTTCTATGTCGTCTGGCTCAACCAGAGCGGCATACCCGGTACGCTGATCGGCCTTCTGTTTTCGCTATCCTCGATCACTGCGGGGATCGGGCCGCTGCTGGCAGCACCCCTGTCGCGTTATATCCGCCCCTACTGGCTGTTGTGGTGGGTCGTATGGCTGGCGATCGTGCTGATCGCGATCACGCCGGTGCTTGGCGTCTTTACGATGTTCGCCGCCATATTGCTGCTGCGCACATTGCTGAACGGAATCCACCAGCCGCTCGTCATCACGCTGATGTTGTGCACGGCGGGCCGGGGTTCGGAAGGCAAGGCCATCGGCCTCAGGGCGACGGCAAACCGCATCACCTCGATCGGCGCACCCGTCCTGATGGGGGCCATCGCCCAGGTCGTCGGGATCGAAGTGAGCTTCTATATCCTGGGCGTTCTCGCCACGCTGTCGATGTGGGCGATCGCGGTCTGGATGACGCGGCATCCGGAAATTCACGACAACGTGGCCGATCGCTAGGCGGAGGCGGATTCCCCCGCGAGGAATATCTTGTGAGGCGTCGGGCGGCCGTCGCCATCGACCTGCACGAAGACGATCTTGTCGACTTCCGTGATCATCGCGCCGGTTTCCTTGTTGCGGACCTGGCAATGAACGGTGATCGAGGTGCGCCCGACATTGACGACCTCGCAGCCGATTTCGATGATATCTCCGGTGCGCGCCGTCGATACGAAGTTGACCGTCGACATCAGCTTGGTGACGAGGCTGTTGGTCCCCAGCTGGCAGCAGGCAAAGATTCCCGCCTCCTCGTCGATCCATTCGAGAACGCGGCCGCCGAACAGGGTGCCATGGGGATTGAGATCGCCCGGCTTGACGATCTTGCGGGTGCGGAACTCCATCATGTCGACGCTCCTTGCAGGCGACTGCCCTGCTGTATGGAACGCCCAGATTAGTACTTCAGGATATATTCCACCAGAACGCCGAGGGTCTCGGTCACCTTGCTCGATTCTTCGACGTTTCGGTAGCCGGTGCTGACCGTAAAACCGTTTTCGAAGGCATAGCCGATGCTTGCCTGGGAGGACTGGTCATCGACGGCGGCGGAGCCCGATTCCTGGGTGCGCCGGTCTGTGCGGGCGAGCGCCAGGTTCCATTTGCCGTAATCGAAGCGGAGCGCCGTGGTCAGGTAATTCGCATCCTTGCCGCTGGTGCCTTCGCGGTTGTCGAAATTCGCCCATTCAATGAGCGGAGTTACGTCCACGCTGCCAAGTTTCGCTCCAAATTGCAGGCCACCGACGATGCCGCGTTCGGTCTTTTCCCCGGCGCCGTCGCTGTCGCGGCTGGTCCATGCAAGGTTATAGCGCAGCCCGGGCAGCGCCTTGATGTCGTTGCCGGCAAGCGCCAGCGAGAAATTCGAGAAATTCTCGGTGTTGCCTGCGCCGCCGGCCGAATGGCGGGTGCGGTGACGGTTGGTGACGACGGATTCGGAAAGGACCGTGGTATCGGCGAAGAAGCTTCCCGCCGTCACGGTGTGCTTGCCCGCATCGCCCGCGGCAAGGGTGTAATCGGCGGCAAAGCCCCACTGTTCGGCCAGCTCGTAATTCTTCGCGAACTCCCGGCCCCAGATGCCGGGGGCGGCTTCCCACGCGGTGCCGAACTTCTGGCCGAACTTGCCGCCGCGGAGCGCGAAGGGGCCGGTTTCGTACTCGAGATAAATGTTCTGAAGATAGGCACCCTGGTCGCCGAAATAGCGATCCTTGCCGGGTTCCGCGTCGCTGACCGGCTCGACGGTGACCTGGGTCTTGAAGGTCAGGCCGGGCGATACGCGAACATCGGTGACCGCCTCGATCTTGAGCCAGGCATCATTGCGCTTGTTCGATCTTTCATCGGCGCGCGCCGCCCAATCGTTGTGCAATTCGAACTTCGCTTCACCGCTGACGGTTTTTTCCTGGGCAAAAGCGGGCAGGGAGCCCAGAGCGAGCACGATAGCGGCGTAAGCACATGCAGGATATGGCGGGCGGATCATGACGGGTTCCTGGAGCGGGAAGGAATTATTTATCTGTCAGAATCGCGTATAGCGACAGGGTTTGGGTTTGAACGATGGATTCTGCGAAGGCGTTTTCGGCGAGTTTTCGGGCACCTGCGCCATATCCCTGCCGCAGGCCCGGGTCCCGGGCGAGGGTCGCAATCGCATCGGCCAGCGCGTCGGCATCGCGGGGCGGCACCAGCAGGCCGGTCTTGCCGTGGCGCACGATATCGCGAAGGCCCGGGCCATCGGCGGCGACCAGGGGGCGCCCGGCGGCGGCGGCCTCGATCAGCGACAGCGGAACGCCCTCGCCGTAGTACGATGGCAGCACCGCGACGTGGCTTTCGCGCCAGAGCGCGGCGACATCCGCAACATGGCCCAGATATTCGACGATGCCTTCGCGCGCCCAGGCGGCGAGTTCGTTTTCCGCGATTGCGGACGGGTTCTCCGCATCGGGTGTCCCCGCCAGCGTCACGCGTACATCGATCCCCCGTGCCTTGAGAGTACGTGCCGCCGCAACCAGTTCGCGCACGCCTTTCTCCGCGATCATCCGCGAAACCATGGTGACGCGGACGGGGCCCTTGGGTTCAGGCCCCGGATGGAAGCGCGCGAGGTCCACCCCGGCGCCGCGAATGACGACGATATGATCCGGCGACACGATGCCGCGCGACATCAGCGTCTTTGCATCATCATCGTTCTGCACGATGGTCCGATAGCCGCGCCCGTCGAGCAAAAGGCGCAAGGCCAGCGTCATCACCGGGCGCAACAGGCGCGCCTTCAGGCTGGCCGAGGAAAACACGAAGCCGAGCCCCGCCACCGCGTTGATCACGCGCCGGCATCCGCCAAGCCGCGCGGCAAGCGAACCCAGCACCGCGGGCTTCAGGGCGACATGATGGACAATGTCCGGGACAAAATCGCGATAGACCCGGCGGATGCGCCAGATCCCGGCAATCAGGTGCAGGGGGTTGAGGCTGCGCCGCGACAGCGCCAGGGGAAAAAGGCGAATGCCCGCCGCGGTGATTGTTTCCCCATGCCGGTCCACCCGGCAGGCAACGGCGACCTCGAAACCGGCTTTCTTTGCAGCGCGGGCGAGGCCGAGGCGGTGGGAGCAGAAATACCAGTCCTCGGTCACCAGAAAGAGAAGGCGGCGCGGTGCGGCCCCGGTCACGGCAGCCACCTTTCGCGCCAGGCCTGGAACATCAGAACGGTCCACAGCTGGTAACTCCAGTTGCGTCGTCCCGACAGGTGCTCGCGCCAGCGCCGTGCGATCAGGCGGGAGTTGAGAATGCCCTCGCGGGCGACACGGTCCGGCGCGATCAGCGTTTCCGCCCAGTCGCGCAAGGGGCCGCGCAGCCACGCACCGATCGGTACGCCGAAGCCCATCTTCGGCCGTTCCACCAACTCGCGGGGCACATGACGGTAGAGCACTTCGCGCAACGGCCATTTGGAGATCCCGCCCCGCCGCTTGAGGGAGCTCGGCATGCGCCAGGCCAGTTCGACCACGCGGTGATCAAGGATCGGCACGCGCGCCTCCAGCGCCACCGCCATCGAGGCGCGGTCGACCTTGGTCAGGATGTCGTCGGGCAGGTAGGTCACGCTGTCGCAATACTGCATGCGCGCGAGAAAATCAGGAAGGTCGCGTGCAAGGGCGGGGTCCGTTGCCGCGTCCGGCGCGCAGACGGCGCCGGGCACCAGCTCCTCCGGCCTGTCCCATTGCGCGATCACGGCGCGGTACACATCGTCGTCGCTGCGCGCACGCAGGACGCGTGCCAGCTTTGCGAGCTTGTCTCCGGCGGCGGGCGGCCTGCGCGATGCGGGGACCAGACGGAACAGCGCATCCCAGACCGCCGGCGGCAACGCCCCGATCATGCCGCCCAGCGCGCGGCGCATTGCCGCGGGCGCAAACCCCATGCGGGCCGTGCCCGCGACTCGGTAGCGGTCGTAGCCCGCGAACAGCTCGTCGCCGCCGTCGCCCGACAATGCCACGGTGACATGGTCGCGCGTCAGGCGCGACAGAAGATAGGTGGGAATGGCGCTGGCGTCGGCGAAAGGCTCGTCATGCATTTCAGGCAGCAGCGGGATGACCGCGCGCGCGTCATCGGGGGTAACGGTCAGGTCCGTGTGCTCGGTACCGAGATGCGCCGCTACCACGCGGGCATGGGCGGCTTCGTCGTAATCGGCTTCGCCGAAGCCGATGGTGAAGGTTTTCACCGGACCACTGGCGCATTTCTGCATGAGGGCGACGACGGTCGATGAATCGATGCCGCCCGACAGAAACGCGCCGAGCGGCACGTCGGAGACGAGGCGCAGGCGGACGGCTTCGGTCAGGCGTTCTTCAAGCTGGTCCACGGCATCGTCCGGGGTGAGGTTGCCGTCGGGCCCGGCGCAGGCGATCGTGCGCAGGTCCCAGAAAGCTTCGTCGCGGGTCGTGCCGTCGAGCGCGATGCGCAGGATATGCCCTGGACGCAGCTTGAACAGGTTGCGATAGATGCCGTGCGGTGCGGGCACGTAGCCCACCCGCATATAGGCGGCGAGCGCGTCGCGGTCCAACTCCGGCCGGAAGGCGGGGTGGGCGAGGATGGCCTTCACTTCTGATCCGAACAGGATCATGCGCCCGGCTTTCGCCCAGTAGAGCGGCTTGATGCCAAGCCGGTCGCGCACCAGGGTCAGGACCCGTTCGCGCTTGTCCCACAATGCGAAGGCAAACATGCCGACGGCGCGCTTGACTGTCGCCTCGACGCCGAAGCGCGCGCAAGCCTCGAGCAGAACCTCGGTATCGGAATTGCCGCGCCGCGCCGCGCCAAATCCCGGCAGTTCGCGGGCGATGTCAGCGAAGTTGTAGATCTCTCCGTTGAAGGCAATGACGAAACGCCCATCGGCGGAGGTCATCGGCTGGGCGCCCGCATCGCTGAGGTCGAGAATGGCGAGGCGACGGTGGCCCAGCGCCACGCCGCCGGCCTCGTCGGCAAAGACGCCGCTGCCGTCAGGGCCGCGATGGGCGATGGTCGCCGTCATCTGCCGCGCGGCATGTTCCAGCGCGCCTGTGGGCTGGCCGCGGGAAAGGTCAAACAGGCCGGCGATGCCGCACATGCGCAAAAGGTCCCGGAGGTTGTTTCCGGCAGGATACTACGGTGCCCGGGCGAAACAAAAAAGGCGCCGAAGCGCCTTTATGGACGGCTGGAAGCCGGGATCAGACGAAAATATCGAGCCGGTTGTCGTTGCTCATGAATTCGATGGTCGAATCGCGGCGCATGACATAGGCCTGCGTCCCCGCCCGGTAGGTCGAAAAGGCGGGGTCTTCGGGATCGACTTCCTGGGCGATGTGCTGTGCGAGGAAGGCGCTCGACGGCGCATGCTGGCGCTGGCCGGAACGGGAATAGCCGTCCTCGACGGCGGCAATCGCGGTATGGAACTCGCTGTCTTCGCGACGGCCGACATGGGCCTGTTCGCGGCGGTCAAGGCGATCCGCCGCGCCGACGCCGGCAAGCGGCTCGGCGCCGCCCTTGCGGGCGACCTAGGCAGGAACTGCAATGTTCGACCGCGGCGCTGAAAGCGATCCCGCGGCGACGCCTGAGCTATGCACGTTGCGAACCCTGTTTGACCGGTGTCTTGTTTATCGAGGATTTATTTAAAAAGCCCTGCATTCTGAGTCAAATAGAATTTTGCATTTTATTAACCTATTTATTAACTATATCGATGAATATTTCCCTTTTTACTTCAGTGATAGGCAATTTTTTCCTACCCATTATAGGTCTGATGTTGAAGTGATAATGGGATTACTTAATAACCGTTTGCCGGACTTGCCCGGCCGTCTTCCCCTGTTAATGTGCCGGACTTTCAGGGGCTTCGCTCCTTAACGACCCAACGCCGGGGGATATTTAGCCATGACCGCGCCCAACGACCTTGCTGCCTACTGGATGCCGTTTACGGCCAACCGCCAGTTCAAGGCGGCCCCGCGGCTTTTCGCCGGGGCTTCGGGAATGCATTACCGGATGACCGACGGGCGGCAGATTCTCGACGGCACTGCGGGCCTGTGGTGCGTGAACGCAGGCCATTGCCGCCCCGAGATCGCCGCGGCCATTGCCGCCCAGGCGCGCGAGCTCGACTACGCCACGGCTTTCCAGATGGGGCACCCGGCGGCCTTCACCCTGGCGGCGCGGCTGGCGCGGCTGGCGCCGGGAGACCTCGACCATGTCTTCTACGTCAATTCCGGATCGGAAGCGGTCGAAACCGCCCTCAAGATCGCGCTCGCCTACCATCATGCGCGTGGCGACAGCCGTCGGGTTCGACTGATCGGCCGCGAACGCGGCTATCACGGCGTCAATTTCGGCGGCATGGCTGTGGGGGGCATTGGCAACAACCGCAAGCAGTTCGGGCCCGGGCTCGGGGCTGTCGATCATCTGCCCCATACCCATGATCTTTCGCGCAACGCCTTTTCGCGCGGCCAGCCCGATTGGGGCGCGCATCTTGCCGATGACCTGCTGCGCTTGATCGCGCTGCACGATGCTTCGACCATAGCCGCCGTCATCGTCGAGCCCATGGCGGGATCGACGGGCGTGCTGGTGCCGCCCAAGGGATACCTGGAGCGGTTGCGCGAAATATGCGATGCCCACGGCATTCTTTTGATCTTCGACGAGGTGATCACCGGTTTCGGTCGCCTTGGCGCGTCTTTTGCCGCCGAACGCTTCGGCGTCATTCCCGACCTGATGACGGCTGCCAAGGGCCTGACCAATGCCGCCGTGCCGATGGGGGCGGTGTTTGCGCGCGCGCATGTGCACGATGCGCTGATGACGGGACCGGATGCCGCGATCGAACTGTTTCACGGCTATACCTATTCGGGGCATCCGCTGGCCTGCGCCGCCGCCCATGCCACCCTCGACATCTATGAAAAAGAGGACCTGTTTGCGCGCGCCGCGCGGATCGAGCCTCACTTCGAGGCCGCCGTCCATCGTCTCGATGATGGCAAGAACGTCGTCGATGTACGCAACATCGGCATTGCCGCGGGGATCGAATTCGCCCAGCGCGACGGCCGCCCGGGGGTCCGCGCCTATGACGTTTTCCTGAAGTGTCTTGATATGGGACTGCTGACGCGCCAGGCGGGGGATGTCATTGCCCTGTCGCCGCCGCTGATTGCCTCGGAGGCCGAGATCGATACCATGGCCGGGATTCTTGCCGAGGCGGCTGCGACGGTCGCTTGATTTCAGTCTTTGCCGCCGTCACGACGGACGGTCCCGGCATCGTCGATGAGCGCCCGCAGGCGTGCCTGCAAGGCGTCGATGCGGGCGACGGCTGCGCGGGTCGCGAGCGTTCCGCGCGGGCGCAGGCTCCCCGCGGCGCCTGTGGCGGCCGGACCGCCGCCATTGACGCGATCCAGCGCCTGATGCAGGGCTGCCCGCAGGTGATCGGCATTGGCCGCACCCGAACATTCGATCAGGCGTGCGAGAAGCGCTTCGTCCAGCAGGGCGCGCGCGCCGGCCGTGGTTTCAGCCTCGCAGAGAATCTGCGCCAACACCTGCCGGGTGACATCGTTGCCACTGCGCGCTTCGGTCACACGCACGGCTTCGCCCCTTCGCAGACGCCGTCCGAGGTCTGCGAGCGTGACGCAGCGCCCGCGCGAGGTGTCATAAAGACGCCGGTTTGCATATTTGCGAATGATGGCAGGCTCGCCCGCGGCCTGACCGGCCGCGCCCTGTGGCGTGCGCATGAAACTCTCCCTGTGCGGGCCGCCCTGTTCGTTGATGTTCCGGGCGGGCCCTGAAGCCGGCGTATTGCACCCGATCCCGTTGCCCGGCGCAAGCCTCGTCTTGGGGCATGGCCGGGCGAGCGGGCGGGATAGGGCTACTCGTTGACTTCGGTTTTGGCCATGTGCGGCTCCTTGCGGTAGGCCTCGTACCACTTGGCCAGTCCCGGGCGGCCCTGGCGCCAGTCGTCGGGGCAGACACGGTCGAGGAAATGGCACATGCAGCCCACCAGCACCGGAGTGACGGTGTTGTTGCCAGTGTAATCGCCAAGCGCCTTTTCGATGACGTTAAGGCCGATATCCACCTTGCGCTTCTGGCGCTCCTCCCACCAGGCGGAGGCAGGCGCGTCGGGCTTGCGCTGGTCCATGCGGCGGGCGACCGAGGCGTCCATGACCCCGTGGATCAGGGCTTCCTGCTGAAGGATCTTGCGGCGGGCGCCGTCATCTTTCGGGTAAAGCTGCGGGCCGCCTGCAAGGCCGTCGAGGTACTGGCAGATCAGGCGCGATTCGATCAGCACCTCGCCGTCGTCGGTGACCAGCGTCGGGACCTTGTTGAGAGGATTGAGCTTCTCGAAGGCGGCCTGGTCGGCGCGCGCATCCATCAGTTCGATGCGGCTGGTGAGCCCTTTCAGTTCGGCCGTGGCGCGGGCCATGCGCACGAAAGGCGACGTGGGGGACTGGTAAAGCTTCATGGACGGTTCTCCCTTATGGGCGCCATCGGCGCCGTTGTTGGCTCAAGCCTTGAAATTGTCCTTGCGCAGGCGCGTCTCGGCAAAGACGGCGACCGCATCGGCGCCGACGAGGCCAAGCGCTTCCTGCAACCCCGGCTCCTCGGCACGCAGGAAGGGATTGGTGGCGCGCTCGTCTTCCATGGTCGAGGGCACGGTGGCCTTGCCCGCGGCGCGCAGGCGCGAGACGGCGGCGGCGCGCTTTTTCAGCGCCGCATTATCGGGGTCCACGGTCAGGGCGAAGCGGGCATTGGCCTCGGTGTATTCATGGGCGCAGTAGACGCGGGTTTCGTCGGGCAGGTCGGCGAACTTGGAAAGAGAGTCCCACATCTGCGCGGGCGTGCCCTCGAACAGGCGGCCGCAGCCCATGGCAAACAGCGTATCGCCGCAGAACAGCGCGTCCGACGAAGCGAACCAGTAGGCGATATGCCCGCGCGTGTGGCCCGGCACGTCGAAGACGCGCCCCGTTTCGGTGCCGAGCGCCACCGTGTCGTCCTCGCCCACCGGAATGTCGATGCCGGGAATGCGGTCGCGGTCGGCGGCCGGCCCGATGATGACGCAGTCGAAGTATTCCTTCAGCGCCAGGTTGCCGCCCGTGTGATCGCCGTGGTGATGGGTGTTGAGGATATGGGTCAGGCTCAGGCCCAGTTCCTCGCACTTGGCGATGACCGGTTCCGCATCGGCCGGATCGACGATGGCGACGGTATCGGTATCGGGCTCGTGGGCGAGCCAGAGGTAGTTGTCCTTGCGGGCGGGTATGCGGTGGATTTTCAGCCGGGCCATGTCCTGTCCTTTGAGGGAGCGAGGATAGCCCCCGCGGGCCGCGGCCTCAACCGCCCGTGCGTGCTGCCTTGCGCGCGGCAGCGACAAAGCGCCTGGCGGCGGCCGAATGATCGACGCTGCGGCAGGCGAGGCGGAGCGGGGCCACCAGTTTCCTGCGTGTTGCCAGCGGCAGGTAGCGGATGCCTTCGAGGCGCATCGCCTGGAGCGATTCGGGCACCAGCGTAACGCCGAGGCCCGAGGCGACCAGGTTGAGGGTGGCGACGATGCGCGGTGCCTCCTGCTCGATACGCGGGTTGAAGCCCGAATCGTGACAGGCGCCGACGATTCCATCGTAGAGACCGGGACCGGAGGCGCGCCG
>Ga0222714_10006000_pt1 | contig 11422 bp, 9 predicted proteins | sample C33_3DmetaG_FD_165048 | JGI IMG/M metagenome (GOLD analysis project Ga0222714, IMG submission 165048) | Estuarine water microbial communities from San Francisco Bay, California, United States - C33_3D | ecosystem: Environmental > Aquatic > Marine > Unclassified | place: USA: California... | reverse complement strand
GGTGGTGGTGGGTGATTTCCAAGTAATGCAATACAGAACCCGCGGCCATAGCAGCCAAGGGCATTCCGTCTAGGCCAAAACCCTTGAGGTTGGCTACTTGCAGCTGTCGCAATACTTTTTCCAAAGCATAATCGCCTTGGGTTACCCAAGGTTCCAAAGTTTGGTAAGAGCGAGGCGTTCCAAAGTCCTCCAGCAAGGCGGCGGCTTCTGATTTGGGGACTAGGAGTTCAGCGGGTTGAAACCCACCGAGTAGTTTTTTGACAAACACCGCATTCCCCTGGGCGGCCAAAAATTCACCCGTTGAAATGTCCAGGAATGAAATGCCGTAAGCATGATCTTTTTTAACAACGGCTGCCAGGTAATTGCTCTGCTGGCGTTCCAGTACCTTGTCGTTGTAAGTCACTCCCGGTGTTACCAGTTCGGTAACGCCGCGCTTGACAATGGTTTTGGTTTTCTTGGGGTCTTCCAACTGGTCGCAAATGGCCACACGGTAGCCGGCTTTGACCAATTTGGGGAGGTAAGTGTCCAATGAATGATGGGGGAACCCAGCCAAATTCATTTCTGAGGCCGCCCCATTGGAGCGTTTGGTCAATACAATGCCCAGTACCTGACTGGCTTTAACGGCATCTTCATCAAAGGTTTCGTAAAAGTCCCCCACTCGAAACAACAGAATAGCCCCAGGGTATTGGGCCTTAATTCCATGGTATTGCTTCATCAATGGGGTTTCTTTTCCAGCCATAGAAAACAAAAATAGGGCGGTCAATTGGCAAGTAGTCCACATTTATCCCCCCGAAAGGGCGGTATATTTGAGGGTGCAAAAGCGAAGCATGCCCGATTTGGGGCGACTCAGTACCGAAGAATTCCAGCAAGCGGAGAAGTGGCCCTTGGTGTTGGTATTGGACAACGTGCGCAGCATGAGCAACGTAGGTTCATTGATGCGCAGCGCCGATGCATTTCTATGCGAAGGCATCTACTTGTGCGGAATCACAGCTACGCCGCCACATCGAGACATTACCAAAACGGCCATTGGAGCCGAGAAATCGGTGCATTGGCAATACCGAAGCCAAACAGCTGAAGCGATTCAGGAATTGAAATCTCGAGGTTTTACCATCTGGGCTTTGGAACAGGCCCATAACAGCGTCCCCTTGCACGAGGTTCGTTTTGGTCAAGGTCCTACGGCGTTTGTGTTGGGACACGAGATAGACGGTGTTTCGCAAGAGGTCATGGAATGCTGTGACGCTGCCTTAGAGATACCGCAATTCGGTACCAAGCATTCGCTAAACGTATCTGTTTCAGGGGGCATGGCACTTTGGGAATTTGCCCGCCAACGCTTGAGTCATGGGTAAGTGGGGGCTTGGTATAGCGCTGATTGCAAGCCTGATGTTGGCCTGCCAATCCCCAGTCAGGGAGCTCCAGCAAGACCTCTCTCTTGCCAATAGCGCGGCGAATAAACCCTATGCCATTGGCCTGAGTTATTCAGCAGACTGCCCTTTGTCTGTATCGGTGTCGGGTGATTGGATGCAGTTGATGAGCGATCTACCGCTTGATTCCTTCGAGCGCATTCTGTTTCTATCAACCCCTGGAGGCAGCATCTCTGCGCCTTTGACCGCTTCGGTTGATCGCATTGTCAAGGATTTGGATACGGCCCGGCAACTGGGGTTTACCCATTACCCCATGGTGCAAATTTGGGAGCTAGGCATTTCGTCTTGGAAGCCCCTTTACCGGGGTCCGCTTGACAATCGTTCCGTGCAAACGGGTCGCAGTCGATTGGCCCCTGACTCTGCCTTTGTACGCCATTACCTCACGCGGTTGCGAACGGGTCAATCGCCTACCTTTGAGATGCGAACGGTTTCAGGATGTTACCTCGAAGATTGAGCATACCTTTTTTAGCTGGGTTGGCTTGGGGCATAGGTTCCTGCGGCCAGCCATCCCCCGATAGTTTCGATTGGGAAGTGTCGTTTTACCCTCAAGTGGCCGATGTGTTGGAGCGTAACTGCGTGGTTTGCCACCGCGACGGGGGAGCCGCTCCCTTTGCGTTGACCACTTTTGACCAGGTAAGCCGGAAAGCCAAAACCATCGTGGAGGTGACTCAAGCGGGAATCATGCCACCATGGCCTGCAGACCCTGATTACCAGCATTTTGTGGGAGAGCGCCGTTTGAGTTCGGCAGACCTGTCTATCTTGAAAGCTTGGGTGCAGCAGGGGAAAAAAAGAGGGCAGGGGAGTCGCACTCTCCAAGCCATTGTGCCCCAATCGGGGGTCAGGCGGCCCGCTGATCTCGTGCTTTCGCTCGATACGGTGCAGCTTCATGCAGGCGATCCCGATCGTTTCTTTTTGATGCGCATTCCCGGCAGATTGGAACGAGATACTTGGGTTCAATCGATGGAAATTCGAGCAGGTGTTCGCAATCGCTTGCACCATTTCAACGGTCATATTTTGAATTACACCCAAGCCAAGCCCCAAGCTTGGGGGGTGACTAAGCAGGAAATCACGGCCGGTGAATACGATCAAGATTTTGTTCGTTTGGATTTGCTTGAATCAGACGGAAGTCGCCCCGAAAGGGTCCATTCGGCGGTTAATTATCTGCCTGGCATGGAAGGGGTTTTGTACCCAACGGGTCTCGGCGGATTTAAATTGTCCAAGAACTTTGCTTTGATTGGAAACGACGTTCATTATGGCCCAAGTGACCGCGATACCTTGGATCAGAGTACCGTTAGCATTTGGTTCGCTCCATCTGAACCTCGCCGAAAAACGGGTGAAATCATGCTGGGAACCAACGGTTTGAGCCCGATTGTTCCCCCCTTGTTCATTCCGGCCGGTCAAAAGACTTCGCACCGAACCGAATACCGAGTCATGGCCGATTTGTCTTTGCTTTCCATCAACCCCCACATGCATTTGTTGGGCACTTCCTTGAAGGCCTACGCTGTCAAGCCCAACGGCGATACTTTGCATTTGATTTCCATTCCGCGCTGGGACTTTCGCTGGCAATACACCTACACCTTTACCCATATGCAGCGAGTTCCCCGGGGTTCTGTCATTGTATGCGAAGCAGTGTTTGATAACCGGGCTGAAAATAGGCTGAATCCCCATCGACCTCCCAGGGATGTTGGGGAGCGAGTAGAGTATGGGGGGGCAAGTATGAGGGCAACCGATGAAATGTTGCAATTAATCATCACCTATACGGCATACCAAAGTGGTGACGAAGCGCTTTCTTTGCAGCCATAATGGAATTGAAGATTGTCAATAGCGAGCGTGAAGTGGCGCAGTTTCATGCCGTCATGGACCGGGTATATGCCCATGATGCCGATTTCATTTACCCGCTCATCAAAGATGTTGAAGAGGTCTTTCATGCCAAATCCAACCCGGTCGCCCATGCCGAAGGCACTTGCCAGCGTTGGGTGTTGCTGATAAATGGGGTTCCATCGGGTAGAATTGCGGCTTTTTACCGCGATAAAAAGGTCGAGGATGGCGCTGTGATTCGCCGCGGGGGAATCGGTTTTTTCGAGTGTGTCCATCAAGACTCTGCTGCTGAGGTGTTGTTTCAAGCCGCAGAAAACTGGCTATTCGATCAACAAGTGGCCTCGATTGACGCGCCCATCAATTTTGGGGATCGCGACAGTTTTTGGGGTTTGTTGATTTCGGCTAAAACCTATCCCAGTTATAGAGAGTCTTACAATCCGTCCTATTATCAGGCTTGGTTTGAATCGCGCCAATACGCGGTGTCGATCGAACAAACCACGTATGAGATCACCAATGCTACCTTTAATTTCCCTCGTTTTTCGTCCATTGCACAACGTGTAATGGGCAACCCCGAATACCGTTTTGAATTCTTCAAATACAGCGAGCTAGAGGCCTATGCCGGTTATTTCGCCGAAGTGTACAACCAAGGTTGGGCTCATCATGAAGATTTCAAGCCCATTCAAGCCAGCGACGTGTACAAGCGTTTGAAATCCATCAAGCCAGCCATGCCCGAACGCCTGGCCATATTTGCGTTTGCTGGTTCACGCCCCATTGGTTTTTTTGTATCGATTTTGGAAGTCAATCAAGTGTTCAAATCGTTCAAAGGCCGCATGTCAGCTTGGAACGGTTTGAAATTCTTATGGCAAAAAGGCCGCATAGACAAAGCCAAGGGAATCGTATTTGGCATCATTCCTGAGTACCAAAACAAGGGCATAGAAACCGGCATGATCATGCGTTGTTACGAAGCGGTTCAACATTTGCCCCAATTAAAAAGCATGGAATTGGCGTGGATAGGTGATTTTAACCCTAAGATGCTGAGTATGTTGCAATCTTTGGGCGCTGAATTGACCAAGGTTCACCATACCTATAGGAAAGAAATTCCGAGCAAATAAATTTGAATATTACCGGCTTCATGCTATTTTTGCAGTCCCGTTTGGTAAAGGCGCTTTGCGCCCCGCGTTTCGGGACGAGATCTTAGCTCAGTTGGTAGAGCACGACACTTTTAATGTTGGGGTCCTGGGTTCGAGTCCCAGAGGTCTCACCCCCCTTCGAAAAAGCCCCGACCCGTCGGGGCTTTTTTTATGTGACTCGCTGTATAGAGTCGCTGGTTCACATTGTCGATTAATAATTATCAGTATCAACTCTTCGATCAATAAGGTTAGCCAAATGCTTGCGATCGATTTCAACTGAGCCCAATAATTGAAACTCAATTTTGTTAGCGCGGAATGCGCAATTTTTGGCCGATTCGTATTTGGGTGCTTTGACCCATGCCGTTGAGCGACTGAATTTGAGCGACGGTACAACCGTATTTTTTAGAAATGGAATACAGGGTTTCTCCAGGAGCCACGCTGTGATAGACGGGAAGAAATGCGGGTTCGGGATTGACCTGGGGTTCAGCCACAGCCGGTGCAATGGGAATTTCTAAAACCGGGGCTGCGACAGGGGCATCGGCTATGAATCCAGGACTTTGGCTGATCCATATTGGGCCGTTGCTGCTTCGAAGGCTGTTGTTCCATGCGAGCCACCAAGCTTGTGCCCATACAGCTCTGCCCGCTTCGGTCATGGCCAATCCGTCGCGGGTTAACCACTGGGCTTCTATCCAATTTGAGGCGGCCCAGGTCCCGCCGCTGATGCGAAACCAATTGAAATAGCCGCAATTCATTTCCCGTGCGATTCGCTCGAGTTCCTCGCTCCAGGCTTGTGCCCACATCAAGGGTGTTTGGCCCCTTGTCGCGGCCATGGGGGAGCATAATACGATGCAGGCCTGGGGGCATTGCGTTTGAAGCTGCCGAATGATGCGGCGAGCCTGCTGCCCCATAGAAGTGACAGGATTGGCAATGCCTCTGTCGTTCAGCAGTTCGAAAAGACCCATTTCCAATACCACAACACGCGTTTCTCTCGGCAATTGGCTTTGAGAAATTTTGCGTTGAAGTTGGTCCATGTTGGCATTGGGTAGACCGCTGTAAATCCAATATCCATCATGGCTCGTTTCGGTAGCGGCCACAAGGGCCTGCAAGGTCAACTGATTTTGATGGGCTGCTGTTTGGCGCAAAATCAACTGAGCCCGGTGAAGGGAAACAGCATGGTCAAATTGCATCCAACGGCTCGAAGATGCATTTTGGCGAGGTGAATTCAATTCAGCAGCCAAGGTTTGACTAGGGCTGAGCCATTGTGTATCCCGGCCGCTTACCAATCCAATGTCAAAACTGTTTTGCGCATGACCTATCCAAATTTGGAGATTCTCCCGCACGGGCCTGTGTTCAAATCGAAAGGCCATGCTCGCACTGGGATCCAATGCCTGCAAGCTTGTGCCCGCCCAGGAATAGGCGAGGGGAGGCTGGATTTCGCCTTCGTTCGCATAAGTCCAAGGGCCCAACGCCCGATAGGCGGTATTGTGAGGCCAAACGGCTTGATTCAAGGGAAAGGAAAAACGCTCAGGGGCGTGCGAAAAAACAGAGAGTGAACCCGGGCTAGGGGGCAGCAAGGGTTGGGGCGAAAATTGCACCCAATAGTGAGTCTCACCGTAAATATTGCCCCAGGCGGGCGCTAAGATTTCTCTTTGAGGGCATTGAATCCACAAGGCTGAGCTGTCCAAATGGGGTACAGTTTGACCCCAAAGTGCAGTTACAGGTAAAGCGACCCACCAAATCCAAGCCAACAGCCGCATGCTTATTCTGGAGTGTTCAGAAGGGATTGCAAAATGCCATTGGTCATTTTGGGGTCGGCTTTTCCAGCGCTGCGCTTCATGATTTCGCCCACAAACAATCCCATGAGGCCTGTTTTGCCGCTGCGATAAGCCTCAACCTTATCAGGGAACAGGGCCAATACTTCTTTGGCCAGGCTTTCAAGTTCAGAACTGTCGTTGTTGGTCGCCAAATTCATGGAGTCAACAAGCGATCGGGCGCCCGCATTGGGCTGTTGCAACAAGGCTGGAAACAGTTGTTGGGCCGCAATGCTATGGCTAATGACACCTTCGTCTACCAAAGCAATCATTTCTGCCAGGGTAGGAGCCGAAATGGGAAAGTCTTGCATGCCCAAAGCCTGATCGTTGAGATAACCGCGAACGGGCACCGTAACCCAGTTTGCCACCGCTTTGTAATTGCGTTGATGCTGGCAAACGGCTTCGAAGAAAAAAGCGCTGTGCTTGTCATCGATGAGCACCGAGGCATCGTACTCGCTGAGTCCGTATTGTTCGGTGAATCGCTGGTACAGCGTATTCGGCAACTCGGGCATTTCCCCGCGAATGCGCTTTACTTCGCTCTGGGTCATGAGAACCGGTGGCAAATCAGGCTCGGGGAAATAGCGGTAATCGTTGTTTGATTCCTTTTTACGCATGGAAAAGGTAGTTCCATCCAGGCCGTTGAATCCGCGGGTTTCTTGAACAATGCTCTCCCCGTTTTCCAAACAGGCCTTTTGTCGTTCAATTTCAAAATCGATGGCCCGCTTTACATTCGAAATCGAGTTCATGTTTTTCACCTCGACTTTTGTCCCGAAGGCAGTGGATCCTTTGGGACGTATGGAAATGTTGGCATCGCAGCGCAGGCTGCCTTCTTCCATGTTGCCGTCGCAAATGTCCAGATAGCGAACCAAACGTCGAATTTCGGTGACAAAGGCATAGGCCTCTTCACCGGTTCGAATGTCAGGCTCAGAAACAACCTCAATCAATGGGGTACCGGCTCGGTTGTAATCGACCAAAGTATCGTGCAAATCTTGGTCGTGCATGCTTTTGCCGGTGTCTTCCTCCATGTGAATGCGAATCAAACGCACGTTTTTGGACCCACCCTCTTTGGTTTTGACGGGAACATGGCCTCCCACACACAAAGGAGTATCAAATTGGGTGATTTGGTAACCCTTGGGCAAGTCGGCGTAGAAATAGTTTTTGCGCGCGTAGCGGTTGATCTCGGTTATCGAGCAATCAAGGGCTAAACCCATTTTAACGGCCTTTTCAATGGCCTCTTTGTTGTGTTTGGGTAAGGTCCCCGGATGTCCCAAACTGATGGGGCTCACCTGTGTGTTGGGCAATGCACCGTATTCCGAACTGTCACTTGAAAACGCTTTGCTGCGCGTTTGCAACTGTATGTGTATTTCCAGTCCTATGACTGCTTCAAATTCCATTTTATTACGATTTTGCTACCAATTCGATTAACGCTCGTTCAAACTCCTGAAAAACGGGCTTGACCCAAGAGTTGCCATCGCCTCCGTAATTCACCACAAAGGTCAGGTATGCACCTGACTGCGGCAAGTAATATGCGTCGGCACAAGCCGCTAAATCGCGACCGCCGTGTCCAATGGCCTGCAAGCCGGTGGGCCACTGTCCAAAATCCAGGTTAATGCCCAATCCCCGCTTGGAACTGTACTCTTCGCCGGGAGCCCAATTCATCATGGTGTCCAACCAACGTTGTTCGAACAGCTCTGCACCCATGAGCTTGCGAATGAAGCGGTTCAAATCGGGTGCAGTAGCGTATAACCCATTGTAGCCGTTTCCGTCGCCTGTGATCCAATGCGTCAGATTGGTGTATGTATGGTTGTTGTAAATGTCGAAATAACCCTGGGCTAGCTTTTCGGGCAAATCCTGATGGGGATAGTAGGCCGAACCTACTAAACCCGCTTCAGCCATAAATAGACCCATGAAATCGCCGTGAGTGGGCACTTCAATGAATGGACCGGCACCGCTCCAGGTTGCGTCCTGCAAGACGCGGTCAAGAACCAGGCTCAACAGAAGGGTATTGGTATTGGAATAGGCAATTCCATCGCCTGGATTGTCGAAATAGGCCTTTTGACCGCGCACGTATTTCAGCAATTCCAATGCTCCTCGTTTCTTGAAGGGATCATTCGTGACATCGAGGTAGAATTGTGCGTTGGATGTCAAGTTGTAAATGCCCGATTGATGATTCATCAAGGCTCGAACGCTGCAGTTTTCAGCGTTATCAATACCTTGAATCCATTCGGCGGGTAAATAATGACTCAATGTTTTTTGGAGGTCCAAAGGGAGCGTGCTTTTCAATCGACCTTGTGCTTGTTCATTCAGTAACCACATGGTCATACCTCCCATGAACAACTTGGTAATGGAGCCAGTTTTTACGCTGTGTTCCAATGAAAGGGGGCGCTTGTGCTCCAAATCAGCCCAACCAGCAGACAGTTGACAAACTCCCTGAGCATTTGAAACGCATATGGCAATGCCGGGCAATCCCTTCTTTACGTAAAGTTGGGCCAGCGAGTCCAAAGGTGCATACAAAGGGTGCGAGAGCGATGGGCTATCCACGCTAACCGGTATCTGGGCGCTGGGCTGAATGTCGTTCTTAGTGCAAGAAGCCAATAGCCAAGAAAAGCCAATAACCAATAACCAACGGTGCATGGAACAAAGATACAAGCCCCAATCCCTATTTTTGCAGAGGCAGTCTGTTCTATCGACTGGCGAAAGCCAGTAGGAAAGTCCGGGCAACACAGGGCACCGTGCTTCCTAACGGGAAGGGGTGCAAAGCGCAAGCAATGCACTACAGAAAGTGTCGCAGAAACTAAACCGCCTCTTCTGAGGTAAGGGTGAAAAAGCGGGGTAAGAGCCCACTCGTGCAGCAGTGATGCTGCATTGGGATAAACCTCACGGGTTGAAAGACCAAATAAACCCAGGCCAAAAGCGGCCCGCTTCGTGACTTCGGTCCGTCTGGGAGGGTAGGTCGATGGAGCACAAGTGTGAATTTGTGCCTAGATGAATGATAGAAACTCAATGCGTTGAGTACAGAACCCGGCTTATAGGACTGCCTTTTTTATTTTTTTTGTTGAGGCGCTTGAAAAAGCACCTCAACTTGGTGTAAATTTGCACCCACGTTCAACGAAAGAAGGGCGTGAAAAAGCGAGAATAGCTCAGTTGGTAGAGCACAACCTTGCCAAGGTTGGGGTCGCGAGTTCGAGTCTCGTTTCTCGCTCACAGAGCACAAAAGCCCCGGAAACGGGGCTTTTCTTTTTTTAACCCCTGCTCCTCGAGGATCCCGTATTTCACTGAAAATCCAACGGTGAATTTGCAAGGCAGTTCTTGGCTCTCCCATGCGAGGCTCATTAGCCCTTTGATCCTTCCTTTAATCTGCCCGAATATGGCCTCTTGCAAGGCCAGAGGAGGGCTCAATACGCTTTCATGCAGTAGGTGGCGTACTTCGAAGCCAGAATGGTTCAGGTGCCGTGATTCAATCTCCATTTTTGTCCCCAATTATCCCAGTCTATGGTTGGACGGAATGAACAAAAGAAAAGCCCCGTTTCCGGGGCTTTCAAACGTTAGAATCAGTATGGTGTATTAACGGCGACGCTTGGTCTTTTTGTCAATTCCCGAAGAGGGTAGGCCGTTGTATTTCTTTTTGCTGTTACCAACAGGTGCACCCACGCGAACCATGGCGCAACGGAAACCGAGGCTCATGGTAGATTGGTTTTCATCCAAGAAACGACGGGTTCCAGGAGAAGCCCAGTACACGCGGTCGTTCCAAGCACCGCCTTTGAATACGCGGGCCTTGTTGTTGATCAGTGAAGTGATACCGTATTCGTAAGTCATTTCACCGCTGTTGTAGCTTTCTTCGTCTTTGAATCCAATGTTATCAGACTCTTTGTAGTTGCGACGCTCAGCATTCTCAGCTTTGGTTACGTCACGGAAAATCAAACGACCCAATGAGTCTTTTTGCTCGATGTAGCCGTATTGATCCAAAACAACCGTTTTGAATTTGTTTCCACGGAAAGGCATGAAGTCATTCATGTCTTCCAAAGACAAGGGGCGGTATACGTCCATGACCCACTCCGATACATTGCCACTCATGTTGTACAGCCCGTATTCGTTGGGCCAGTAACTGAAGACGGGGGTAGTAACGTCACCTGCGTCGTTCAATTGACCACCGGCGATACCCATGTAGTCACCCTTACCGCGCATCACGTTCATGCGAATTTTACCACGGTCTTTTTCGTTGCCGTCTTTGATGCGAATGGTGTAATCCGTCCAGCTGTAGATTTTCTTCTGGTTGATGTTGTCAAATTCAGTCTGACCGATGTTGGCCTGAGCTGCGTATTCCCATTCAGCTTCCGTAGGAAGGCGGTAATCGGGCAACAAGATGCCGTCTTCCAACAGCACCTGGTAGCGCTTACCGTCTTTCTTTTTCTTTTTGCTGTAGTCGCGCAAGGGCTTCTTGCCTTTGTTCAAGAACGAATATTGACCCGCCAAATAAGCGCGTAAATTGAAGTTGTTGTCATCTTGAGCATCTGATACGATGTCGTACTTCACAATACCCTCACGGTCCAAGATCATTTCGTTCACGCGGTCGGTTCTCCAAGCGGCAAACTCAGTGGCTTGGCGCCAGTTAACACCCACCACAGGGTAATCCTTGTAAGCAGGGTGACGGAAATAATAATCGACAAAAGGCTCGTTGAAGCTCAATTTTTGGCGCCAGCACAGGGTATCAGGCAAAGCACGCTGGTAAACTTCGGGGTAAGAAACAAACGTTTTGGCCAACCAATACACGTATTCGCGGTACAGGTGGTTGCTAACCTCGGTTTCATCCATGTAGAAGGAATGCACCGTAACGGTTCGCTCTACGTTGTTGTTGTCATAAGCCAAATCGGTTTCTGTGCTACCCATATTGAAAGCACCGCCTTCAATCAAAACCAAACCGGGACCGGTTTCTTGGCCTTTGTATTTAGGATTAGCAAAACCGCCCCATTTGGCGTCGTTGAAGGCTTGGCCGGTAGAACGGCTAACATCCTTCGTCCCGCAAGAAGCCAAAGTCAAGGCTACTCCCGCTGCTATGAACCAAGTATTTCTCATGCTGATATTCATGGACATTCAGTGAATGTGTATAACGTGTGAATTGAAGATTTATTGCAAAAATAGAAAAAATTAAAACTCAGGACAGTGCAAAGGCTTGAAAGGTTTGCGTCCTGGAGGTATACACCAATCCAAAGTGGCGCTCACTTCATGGCTAGAAGGAATGGCA
>Ga0222714_10005998_pt1 | contig 11424 bp, 14 predicted proteins | sample C33_3DmetaG_FD_165048 | JGI IMG/M metagenome (GOLD analysis project Ga0222714, IMG submission 165048) | Estuarine water microbial communities from San Francisco Bay, California, United States - C33_3D | ecosystem: Environmental > Aquatic > Marine > Unclassified | place: USA: California... | reverse complement strand
TTTCATCTGTTGGATGAGTTCTTCGCGCTTAGCTACTTCGGCTTTTGAAAGTTTTGCCATTTTATTTTTTAATCGAGTGTAACGTCAGCAAACCACTTGATATCACCACTTGGTAATAATTCAATTTTGATATCAGGATTACCTTCTAACGTAGCTTTGCCGCCAATTTCATCTAAGTAAGATGAAAGAGCAATAAACTTATCAGCATCCTCATATTGTTCGCTATCGCCATATTCAGCTTTTTCCCATACACCTGTTGTAGGGCCTTCAGCGTCTTGAGGTACGCTAAAATTATACAAAGCTGAGATATAATCTTCAAATTGAGAGATGTTTTCTTTTAACAGACGACCTTCAGCGAGATATTTTCTTAAATCAAAGTTGCTCATTTTATTTTATTTTATTTTTTATCTTCGGCAGTAGATGCTTTACGATATTCTGTTGCTAATTTTTTAAGTTCACCAGCTGCTTTACGAGCACGTCCGTGTGCTGCTTTAGCTGATTTATGATGTTCGATGGTAAGGGTTTCTAAAACCTCTACCATTTTATCGTGTAATTCTTGTGATGTCATATCTTTTATTTAATTTTGTTCCACATTGGGAATAATGATTCGTTCATACCGGCTGCTTTCTTGAAATCTTCCATTTCATCATTTTGGATATACATTTCGGCATTATCAAATGTAGGCCCATCATTATTCATACCGTTTATAACATCACTACGAACTTGACGATTGTAGTCTGTTGCAGTACCACCTTTAGACATTACCCACTGCTTAAGGAAGTTGTCTCTACCTCCATCCATATTAAGACGTGCTTTAGCATACTCTTCGTCTTTCATACTTTTGAGTTTTTGGATTAACGATTGTAACTCTCTTTGCCATTCATAAATATCGTCTTTGTTAACAGTGTTTGGGCTATAATTACTAAAACTATCAACTGCTTTATCAATTAAAGCCATTTCGCGTTTTTTAACTTTACCAACTTTGCTACCAAATAAACCAAATAATTCGTTTACTTCAGAATCTTTTTTATCGTCAGCCATATCTTTTTCTAAAGCATCAATATGCTCAGCATCATCAGCTTCAGCATCTTTGTAATATTGCTTATTACCTTCGTCTACTTTAGCCATTGTTGGTTGGTCACCTGCAACAACGAAGTCGCGAGTAAAGAAAGTGATTGTGTTGCCAACTTGAGTGATGAATTTTTGATCACCAAACTCTTCAGCTTGTGCTCTTAAAGTTTCGAGTGTATCTAAGATTTTTCTTGTTTCGCTTGGGAGTGAAGATAATGAAACGATTTTCTTATCGATTACGATTGAGTCGCTTGCTTTTTCTTCTTCACCACCATCGGTAGTTTCTTCTTCAGCATCAACTTCTACTTCGTCTTCGATGTCTGTAGCTTCGTCTTCAGCTGCTTCAGCTAAGTAAGGGTCAACTACTTTATCTTCAACTTCTTCAACTTCTTCTTCAGAGAGGCGAGCTAACATTTCATCAAGATCCTCTTCAGCTTCTGCTAATGGATCATAATCAGCGGCAATAGAAGAAGACGCATCATCGTCTTGGGCATTAGTCATGTCCATTTCAGCTAAGAAAGCTGTGCGGATCATTTCTTTTAATTCAGATTTTTTCATTGCAATGAGTTTGAGTATATGTAATAAATATGTTATTTTTTATGATACGTACCTTTTTTGTACTTTGCTTTTGGGGTGTTGGAAACAAATTGTTTTCCTTTACGAGATGCAGCTGCTTTTTTACGAGATGTTTTAGCTCTTTCTGCTTTAGTTAATGATTGAGCTTTTTTCTTAGGTAAACAACGTGTAGTAGCATCACCTTTTTTCATAGTACCACACGGGCCAGTAATATTACCTTGAGTATCAATACGCACCCATTCTTCTTTCTTGAACCAATCGCGTAATGATTCGGTAATTATTTCCTGTACTCGTTCTTTAGTGATCATCCTTTCATTTGACCTTTACAAACTTTAACAGCACGGCCTGAAAGGTAAGCAGATGATTTTTCACCAGCTGCCATTCTTTTTTTAATGTATGCTTTACCTTTTGGACAAAGTTCCTCGTTTAAGTTTTCACCTAATTGTTTTGTTTCTTCTACATCTTGCATAATTTTCATCAAGATTTTAGACATTACATCTGGTGTCAAACCTGGGGTTTCACCTTTGGGGTTTTCTGGGGTAGCTAAGTATTTTGAGTATCCTGTTTCTTCGAATATATCATCTAAAGAAGCACCTTGTAAGTATTCGTTGTAGTAAGCTTTAGCACGCTTTCCTACTAGTTCTTCACTTGGTCTTTCATCAGGTGCAGCACCAGCCATCATATCGTCTCTAACCATTCGAACAAAGTCGTTATAGGTTAGTTTTTTAGCTTCTTGAATTTCAGCTTCTGGGTCTAGGTTTTTATAAACGTCTCTAACTGCTTGTTTTAAGATTTCAATGGCTTCACCTTTATCAGCTTTTGATGTAAAGAATTTAGATGCAATATCACGAGCCATTCTATCAATTTTATCTTTAGGAACTAACATTTTTTCGTCTAATTCCTCTTTAGGTGGGATTAATGTTTCATAATCGTCCATTGATAATACACCTCTCATCTTTACAGCTTCAATAGCGCGTTCAGCTACCTCGTGCAAATCCATATCGTCGCCTGCATCTTCTCTAGCAAATTCAAGTAAACGAATGAATAAAGGAACGTCTACAGCAATGATGTCTGGGATGTCGTTTGATACATTTACTTCCTCTTCTTCTAATTTATAGTTACCATCTCTGTACTTACCAGCTTCCCAACCTTTATCAAAGTCTTTTTTAGCAGCAGCTGCTGTTTTATCTGTAACGTGTCTTTTTTCTTGGAATTCTTTCCAAGCGTCTTCTTTACTGATTTCTTCTAATGGGTTAGAAAAGAATTCTTTAATTTTTTGTAAATCTTCCATTATTTCATCATTTTAGCTAATTCGGGATTTTTTGAAGCGTAATAACGGAACAATGCTTTACCTAAAGTACCTTTAACTTTATCAGAAACATATTGTTTAAATGGTAAACCTTCTAAATCAGCGTCAACTAAAGCATTAAGCTCTTTTTGCATTTCCATTGATTTGTTAGCTTGACCCTCGTATTTGTTAGCAATGGTTTTAATACTTGCTTTATGCTTATCTAAGATTTCTTTAGCTTTAGCTGTAGCATCTGAAAGAGCCTCAGGTGAGTCTGGGTAATAGTCATCTTTAACTTCGTTTACAGATTCATCAATACCTAATTCAGAATGAAGTACTTCCATGAATTTGTTAAAATTATGAGAACCATAGTCGTCTTTTAAAATAGCAGCTACGGATTTAGCAAACTCAGCATATCCAGTATCTTCAGGGATAGCGTTGCTAATGTCCTGGGTTAAATCTTCGGTAAGATATTGGTTTTTAAACCATTTAGTAGTATCAAATCCCATAATATAGTTTTTTTATAAATATTAAGGAATTATTGCTTCTTCAAGGACTGTAGATATTTAATGGCTTCTTCTTTTGATTCAAGAAGTTTATTTTTAGCCGAACCAACCCATTTTTCTACATCACCAGCTTCGGTAATAAAACCTTGGTTAGATTCATTGTCTATTTCTTCATTTATCCACATTGAGAATTGTTCAATCATTCCATCAATGTCTGAGTTGAAGATTAATTTTTCATATTCCTCCCAAAGTCCTTGTTTGCGGATTTCAAATTCAAAGTCAACCTGACAATTGTAGCAACGTTTATACATGTTGTACCACTTCTTGTCGAGGTGGGGTTTCATCGGTTTTTTACACGACGGGCAGAAGATGGGAAAATTAACCGCTTCACGCGCTGAATCAAGTTTTGTAACATTTTGTTTAATGCCGTCTTTAATAGTCCACGTCTTATCTGCCTCTGTCCATATATCTCCTTCGACATGTGGACCTTCTTGTCCTTTTGAATAACCGATAGATACTTGGGATTTATCTGCATGTTTACCCTTTACTAAATTTCTTAATCGCTGGACGTCTTTTTGTTGAAACTGTTTTTTTAAAATATTATCTTTCATAAACCTAATTCCTTGAGTTGCTTGATTGTGTTTACTGCTGAGGTATGTAATATACCAATTCCTCCATTAGCATTCCAAGCATCAATGGTATCTTTTCTATCGTCAATTAAAATTTTACCTGGTCCCGCAAAATCAGCTTTTCTAGCAGCTGAGCGGAAATACATTTTACGCATGTTAGATAAACGTTGTCCCCAATCAATTTTACCTTTTATAGATTCATTATAATCTCTTGAATAACGAAGCTCTTCAGGAAAATCAAAGTTTACTGCTGGGGCTGTTAAAACATATGGGTTATAAGGAGAAATGTAATCCCAAAGTTTTTTTCCATCGGACATCCAATTTAAATTAGCCCAATATGATTCTTCACTAATATCTTTATCTTTTAAACCTTGTCTAAAGGCTTTCCAAAATTCTTTTTTACCTTGTGAATCGGCGTGGTGGGTAGATACACCTGTTAGTTCCTTATACCCCTCATCGAAGTCCACTAACACACCATCCATATCACAATATATCACGGGTTTTCTCCCTCCTATCTTTCCCATTTCCTCATCCTTTTTTTCAACACCCGTATCCTTAAGGTACGTGATTTCTTTTACATAGGCACTAGTAAAGGAAGGTAAGCTTAAAGCTTTTGCTCTTTTAGCCCATAAATCAAGAATATCTTTTCTTTCTTCTGGGGTAATGGGTTGTTTGTCTAAGTAATCGTCTATAACTGCTAAAAAAGGTTGTTTGGATTTTTTGGCTTTAAAATATAACCCTTGCAACATAGCGTCTACTTCTTTCTCTAATTTAAAGTAAGTTGATTTGGGAAGCAAATCTGCGTCAATCATCTTGCGAAGCATAGAATCATCTGCTAATTGTTTTCCACTGCGTACGTTAGCACCATCTTGTGTTAAGTGTTCAAGTTCGTGTCTGATAACGTCTTTTAAATCAAATGAAACTGTTTGCCAGTCTATATTTTTTGGAATTTTAAAGCGAACTGAGAGGAGTGGTTGAATCTCATCTCCTTCATCATCAACCCCAGCGTTTGCACCTCCATCTACTGTATAGGTGTCTTCTGTATAGGTAGCTTGAACATTAAAATCAAATTCAAAATCGTTAGAAACGATATCTGGATCTTCATCTGCAGGGCCTACTACAAATGTTTCGTCTACTACTTTTCTACCAACATCGTAGCCGTCTTTGATTAACCCAAATGCTAAACGAGAAAGCTCGTTAGTGAATTTATCGTAGCGACCTTCTGTTAATACTTCTTCTAAACCTTGAGCTAATTCACGAGCATATTGGTTTAAACCAAATGAATCCTTTACTTTCTTTTCTTCTATCCCTAACTTATCCATACTTCTAGTAATTTGACCATATTTGTGGTCACCTAGACTTTTTTGGAGGTTATTCCAATTTTTCTTCCAATTTTTTAAAGATTCGGGAGCAATTTCTTTCCAATCTGTCCACGCATCTGAGTTTTCAGGAGTAACAACAGAGACAAGATCAGGTGACCATTCACCTCCTGATTGTGCTCCTTTGGGGGTATGAACTATTTTAAATGTTTTACCATAGTTTTTATCCCAATCTATGTATTTGTTTTCATTTAAACTATCAGTCCAATTTCTAAAAGCGATATTACCTTCCTCGTATGCTTCTCTTTCAATACCATCTAAGTGGTCGTCTTCAGTAGTGTTTGTAGTAGTAATATTACCTAATCTATCTTCTAGATTTTGGATGTGATGTATCATTTCATGTGCGTAAGAACGCACAATATCTTTGGGATGACGCCCTTGGGTATATAGGACAATGAGTTGCTCGTTAGGATCGTAGTATGCGGTTTTACCCAAGAATTCTTGCGAATTATCCACATCGTCGTCTATGATTTTAAGGCCTGGGAGTGGTTCAATTTTGTAGCCTTTATCAATCATGTGTTTGGTTAATTGTCCACATTTTTCAATGATGTCAATTGTATTAGTATGAGCCATGTGTTCTTTGAGAACAGATTTATCTACAATGTTGTAGATTTCTTCTTTTTCACCTGGTGGGACTTCATCTGGAAGGAATGTCATGAACTTTTCTTTATCTCCCTTTGATGCTGCTTTACGAGCATTTGTGCCACTAACTTCAGGATCTGGGGTTGATATTACTTTAACTTCTAGGTTAGGGTATTTTTCTTCAACACCTTTAGTTCTAGAAGCAATATCTTGTAAATCGTCTTCTCTACCTTCACGATAACCAATTACAAAGTATACTTTTTCATCAGGGTGGTTTTTAGCATAACGTAAAATATCACCTATTGGGGAAGTAGATGGTTCTATTTGAACTTTAGGTCCTAATACTTCTTTATAAACATCCCAAATAGCCATTGATTGTTCTTGGGTAATACCATCTCTAACTCCACTACCAACATAGATAATAAATTTATCTATATCTTTAAAATCTTTTAAAGCGGTTTTAACTAAGTTAAAATGTCCTTTGATAGGAGGTTTAAACCCCCCACCATAAACAGCAGTAACGGATTTTCCGTCTACTAATTCATTTACTAAAAACTTAGTTAATTGGTTCATTTATTTAAGCTTCATAATAAGCTCTTTGGCCTTGCTTTTCTTTTCTTCGATTTCTTTTTTAGCCGTTCTATACTCTTCCATTTCACGCTTAAGAGCTTCTTTTTGTGCTTCGTATTCTTTTAAAGCAGTTTTAGCGTGCTTGCGAGCAGCTGATTTATTGGTACCTGCATAAGCAGCAGCAATCTCATTCATATCGATTGTATCGTATATAGAAGCTGGGCGGATCATATCATCCATTGACATACCTCTTCTAGGTTTCATTACAAGAATAATTTCACCAATTTCGTTATATGGTTCTACCATTTCTAAAGTCTCAGGAGCTAATGCTTCTTTAATAAGGCTTTTTAATTCAGATTTTTTCATGAGTTAAGGAATTGTTTAATTTTAGATTGTGCTTCTGGGATAGAAACGGTTTGTTGTAAAATATCTTGAACGTTTTGTTTATCGCGCAGTGATATGATTTCTTGTTCAAGTTTTTTTCTTTCAGCTTCAGCTCGAGCTATTTCTTTTTCAGATTTAGGTTTAGTGTCTGTGGGTTTAAATGGCTCTAAGTAACGTTTTACAATTTTGTCTAAACTTGCTTTACTAAATGGGTCTTTATCTTTAGTAGTAGCTACAAAATTTTCACCAAATAAATTAAGGTAAGGGATAAAGTTTTTGGTTACATTAACCCACGTTTGCATTACAATACCAGGCATCAAACTTCTATCTTCACCAGCTGAACGCTCGAATCTATCTTCGTTTTTCTTAAGTGATTTCTCAAGTGAAGAATATACAAATACCATCATCACATCATACCCAGCTGCTTCTAAATTGTTTTTTAGTTGTTCTGTTTTTTTATATGAGGCTGCTGTACCATCAATTACGATACTTTCTCCTGCTCCAATCTCTTGTGCTAAAGCATCTTGATATTCTTTTTGAGCGGCTTGCATTGCTTTAGCTGCTCCACTTCTACCTTCGGCATCTGCCTTCTTTAAGTCAAGTGAAATACCTGCGTCACGAAGATTTTTAATAAAGAAATCATCAATGTTCATTACTTTCAAACCCATTCCTGAAATAACATCCTCAATAACAGATGATTTACCAGCACCTGGGGCACCAGCTAAGATAATAGCTTTGGGGGCATCTTGTGCCTCTTTAAGTAATTTCATTAGTGAAATCATATACGCGCGTTTACGTATAAATATTAAAGCTCTCTCTTAACTGTAGTTCTAAACTCAGTAAAGATAGGGCTGTGATTTGGGTTTTCTAAATCAAACAATGTTTTAACTGTTTTGAATATTCCCATATTCTCTTCTATAGTGCGTTTAGATTCATAGATTTCCCACCCCTTACCTTGCATAGATCCGTCTTTAGAACCACGCTTAGATGATTTAAGCCACAAAACAGCTGTGCGATCAACTCGCTTACCATAGCATTCCTCGTAACACGTAGCGTAGGCGGCTGTTTGTAAATCGTATGTAGTTTGTAAGTGGTTTGATGTTTTAAAGTCGATAATCCACAATTCATCATTAATTTCACAAACTAAATCACAAGTGCCTGCAATTTTATATACATCAGAGAATAAATGAACTTCGGTTTCAATCAACTTAGGGTTGTATGTTTCCCAAAAATCAACAAAACGAAGGAACATTTGCCATACATCTGGGTTATGCTGTGGGTTACCCCATTGGTTCAAAAATGAACATTCCTTACCATTTAAATAATCTTCAATCAACTCATGAGTTGCAGTACCATCTTCACCAGCTTTTTTAACAATATAATCAGCTGAGCGGCCCATATTTTTAAGCCATTCCTCAAAGTGCTTTCCTTTTGGGTAAGCCGACAACACATAAGTAATTGAGGGGTAGTACTTTCCGTTACGTCTATAGTAACGTGAGTCTGGCATTGTGATTTGTTTAGCATCCTCAGAAACCTCTAAGATTCGGTTATAAGATTGCTTGATGTTTCTTTTACTCATATTAGTTCAATTTTCTTAACCATTAAATCATAAGTAGTTAATGGGTAAGTATTCTGTATAAGGTTTGTAAAATTTTCAAAACCCATTTCGCTTGGATCTTTCTCGTCCAAGTCTACGAGGTAAACCTCTTTACCCTCGTTTAGCAATAATTCAGCGAATCGCAAAGCATCTTTCATTGCGTCTTTATCCAAAGCAATGTAAATCTGTTTTACGGTAGATGTTACAATTTTTTTCATTAAATTCTCTTGTAAATGTTTTCCGAGCAAAGGGATAGCATTGCGTTTAATTGCTAAAGCATCAAACGGTCCTTCACATAATACAAGAGGAGAAGACCAATTTACAAATAGTTCAAATGGGACTACATTTTTGCTAATTGGTGGATTTTTATATTTGACTGGGGAGTTTAAGTCAAAGTTGCGAGCAACAAAATAATTTAGTTTACCTTCGCTATTATACGATGGTATAACGATCATCTTGTTGTATACACCGCCTTCACAATATCCAATATTGTATTTAAGTATATCGTGTTTAGAAATGCCTCGTTTTTTTAAATAAGCAAGAGCGTGTCTACCCAAAATATCGTTTTTGGTAAGTTCGGATAGCGGTTTAAATTCTTTAGGTAATTCAACTTTGTTGGTGTTTTCACCAATAGTGATTTGTCTTGTAGCTCCTACAAGTGAACGTAGTTCATTTATTTTGTCTTGGGGAGCATCAATAGCTTTAAATAAACTTAGTAGTTTAGAGCCTTTTTTATCACAAACCCAACAGTGCCACTTTTGATAGTAAGTAGCATTCTCTTCGAAATTGATTTCGAGTTTAGGTTTAGTGTGGTGGCAAAAAGGACAGGTATGTGCTTGATTACCACGCGCTGTGGGTTTGCCCGCTCCTAAAACTGAGTTAACTAAGTTGACTACTAGTTGATTTACCATATGCGTAATATACGCACAATCTTTTACTCATCAAAGTCTTTTCGATAAAACTTACCGAGGATATTATCGTTAAAAAACTCCTCTGGTTTTTCTAATACCTGATAGAGCATTTGGTATTTTATCTCGTAGTAAGTTAATAATTTCTTTGTAGTAACCAACTCTAAAATTTCACGCTTGAATTCTTCTTCTCTACCTTCACGAATCATTCCCATAATTTCTTTATGCGAACCATAGTATTTCTGCCAATCAGATTCGTTCATAGCTATTTTATAGGCTGGTTTACGACCAGCTACGTGAGTGTATTCAAGTAATTCTTTTTTGGTGAGTTTTACTTTTTTTTGATGATATAGAACCTTTTTACCAATATAGGCTTTGCCTGATGGTGTATGAGTAACCCTATAAATAAAACCATAAGTTCCCTGAGGGAAGGAGGAGAGTGACTCCATTGGTTGATTTTTATAAGTCCACATTTTAATTAGTTTAAATTATTATGGGGCAACTTCTACCCAAGCAGGAACGTAATATAAAGTACCACCTATGTCTATTTTTAACCACCCATATGGTACTAAACCAGAATCATCTGGCATTGAGTCTCCATTAAACCCGCTAGCACCAGCACTCATAGTTCCTGGGAAGGTTACGTGTTCTTGAGAAGTACCTGATGTGCCTGCTGTTCCACTAGTGCCTGTAGTGCCACTTGTACCTGATGTTCCTGACGAACCAGATGTGCCACTTGTACCTGAAGTACCAGAGCTACCTGAAGTACCTGAAGTACCATTTTCTCCAGAAGTACCTGAAGTACCTGTACCCGACGTGCCTGAGGTGCCATTACCTGAAGTCCCAGAAGTACCATTTTCTCCAGAAGTACCAGAAGTACCATTTTCTCCAGAAGTACCTGAAGTTCCAGCTATACCTGATGTACCTGAAGAACCAGGATCACCTGGGATACTAGTACCGGATGTGCCTGAAGAACCTGGGTTACCTTGTGCACCTGAAGTTCCTGAGGTACCATTATTAGAAGTACCTGAAGTACCTGAAATACCTGAGGTGCCATTACCTGAAGTACCTGAGGTACCATTATTAGAAGTACCTGAAGTACCTGTAATGCCTGAAGTACCTGAGCTACCTGGAGAACCTACTCCTGAGGTACCGGATGTTCCTCCACCACCTCCTCCAAAAGAAGCTGTGCTATAATAGGTTAAAGCTCCTGTTGAGGTATCAAATCCTACAATGTTAGGTGTTGTAGTATTAGGTAATCCTGGGAAATATGCTGTAGATCCACTTACAAATCCTGGGGTGACATGTCCAAATCCATTAGACCCTGAGTCTGTATAGAATACCAAGCTACCAGTGTGGTATAAATAAGTACCTAAACTAGCACTACCAAACAAAGCAACGTCAAAAACGTCACTTGCTTGGGAGCCACTTTGGTCAACTTGCATTCTAATTAAACCATACCCACCTTCTCTGTTTCCGTTTCTAATTCTAAGTTCTTGCCTATCAGCTAAGATGTGGGCTGTTTCTAAATCGTTACTAGTATATAAGATAAGAGGTGGTTCACCATCATAACCATACTCATCAGAAATTATAATACCTCCTGTAGGCTGATATCCTGGGGCAAATATAGCAGTGCCCTCAACCATTTTAAAGCTACCACTAACATAAATGTCATACCCCTCTGCAGCGGTAAAACCATCAACAAACTGTTTTACGTGGTTAGCGTATACTATTTGTCCGTTTACAACTCCTGAATCCGAAAATTGGTTATAAGTAGGCATTTTTTATCTATCTAAGTTTATTAATATTGTAGTATCAGTAGTAGGTGAAGTTGGTAATGGTTGAGATAATTTACCTACTGCTAATAAATTTTGCATATCATCGTATAAACCTACTGTTGTAACGTAAGGGCTAAAAAACGAACCTGTTACAAA
>Ga0222714_10005997_pt1 | contig 11427 bp, 23 predicted proteins | sample C33_3DmetaG_FD_165048 | JGI IMG/M metagenome (GOLD analysis project Ga0222714, IMG submission 165048) | Estuarine water microbial communities from San Francisco Bay, California, United States - C33_3D | ecosystem: Environmental > Aquatic > Marine > Unclassified | place: USA: California... | reverse complement strand
AGAGTTGTTGAATCGCTATTGATAACAGTTAAAGCCGTTGTTGTACCTATGTTGCTTGCTCCCTTTAATCTTACCGTCCCATTCACATCGAGCTTGTACCCTGCGTCTACTGCCGTTCCTCCGCTTTGTATCAATACATTTCTTGATGTTGGAAAAATAGTTACTGCGGATGTACCTCCTTGAGTTGCAAAAATTAGTTGGTCAGTTCCTGTTGTGAATATAAATGGACTTTGTATGTTAGTTGCATTTAATGTTCCTACAACTTGCAATGCACTTGCAGGAGTGCTTGTATTAACACCTAATCTATTATTAGTTGAGTTCCAAAACAAGTTAGCAGATTCCTGCAGTACATTGCCCGTCCCTTCGAATAGAACACGTCCAACCGTTCCGCTTGTTATTGGTGTAGTGCCTACCGTTAAGCCTGTCGCAATAGTAAATGTTCTATTCGCACTTAAGTCTTGCGTTGTGCCGTTGATGGTGAGCGTTCGCGTTGTTGGAACTTTTGTGCTATCTAAATGTTCAAGAGCAAGTTTAGTTGTTGTTCCTGTTACGCTCGAATCGTTATCGACTTGCGACGCGTTCAAGTGTTGATGTTGCCACTTAGCAGGTGAACCACCATACACCCACACGTCGTCCGCTGAAGGTGTTCCATTTTGTAAGTCAATGCCGTGAACACGGTGAACCGTTGGGTCTGGATATGTTCCTGTCAAGTCACCACCTGCGTTTCCTGTTGGTGGTAGTGACGTTGGTATTGTTGGCTTGTTTAAAATTTGAGCCACTCCACTTGTCGCGTTCCAATCGCTATTAACTTGCGCTGCAGGAATCGTAGGCTTATTGTCTAAGTCGTTATAATCATTCGAGAAACCCACCGCACTGATGTCGGCAGTATTTGCTTTTAATGCAACATCTGCGTTCAAGTCGATTACATCTTGTTGAAGCAAATCAATGGATGCTTCAATGTCGATAATCGTTTGACAAGAAGGTAACGTTACGCAAGTAAGACCGACTTCATCCGTCAACAAGTACCAACCGCGCACCCCTTCGTCGTTCGTTCCGTAGTAGTAATTAGGCGAAGGTTCTGCTTCGTCGTTCACAAGGCTAACGTTTCCGTTCTCGTCGCGTGTAATTGAATCGATGAACGTTAAAATTGATCCTGTGCCACCTGTTGAACTTTCGAACATATCGTTCCACTCCGCAGGAATACTGCACGCGTCCCAATAGTAAGGGACAAGAAGGTCAAGACTAATCGTCCAACCTGTTAGCGTATGCTGAAACTCTTCAAGGAATGGTTCAAGACTTACGTTGTTAACCGTGATTAAGTCACCAAACAAAACGCGGTGGTTTGTAATCTCAGCAACCAAGTCTTCAGCTATTCGTTGAAGGTCAGAAAGAACTTCGCGTTGGTATTCCGTCTTGTCTTCCTTGTCACGTGGTAAGTCAGCAAGGACAATCTGAAAACTAAAAGTCTTCATTCCTTTCGCATACGTCACGTTGGAAGGCACGACGTGCATGAATGGATATTCACCAAACTTTTCAAGGTCTGAAACCTCAATTTGTCCGTGTGAAAATCTCTTTAATATAAAGTGTCCAGAGGCGAATGCCTTGAATCTATCGATGAGAGCGTTGTAACTTTGTACGTTCGACATAATTATAATCAATTAGGTAAGTCATAAATGTAAATATCTCCCACGCGCTTTTTTCCGTAATTGCGTCCAACTTTGTTATATCTCTTCCGCAGGCTTCCATAAATAAGTGATACCAACCGTAGCGTCCCAACACTTGGTTTAGGTTGTCTCTGTCTTCAATTGCTCCGTCAACTCCTCCGTCAACTTCTTCACCTCGTTCTCCAAATAGTCGAGCGAAGTGTTGCTTAGTTCGTTGAGCAAAGTCGAAAAAAAAAGCATCGCACCGTTGAATTGTTCAAGTGTCATCTGCTCGACGTAGCCTTCAACGAGTTCTCTATTTTGTTTGCTGTGAGGTACGATGGTGTACTTCGAACCAACGCGTTTGTCGATAGGTCTGTAAAGCGTTCCCATTATCTTGACCATATTCGTCGACACGTCAGATGCCCAAGTTGAAATATCAGCGTACTCACCCATACTGATTGAGTAAAGGTCTGGAATGAAACCAAAGTCTTTGTCCTTGATTGTGATTGTTTCGAAGAACTTCGCGCTTTCGTTTAGTAGTGTTCCTTCGAACGCTTGGACTAACGTCGGCAAGTGTTGGAAAGGAATCTGCTCCGCCTTCTCTTTGGTCAGATTGCTGATTGAAACGAGACGCTCAATGTCATTCTTCGCGTTGTGGTAGTCAACGTATTGCTTGACGCTAATCGAAGAATAGTCAGCAGGGATACTTACTTTTATGCTCATTGTTTTGTTGTTTAAATTTAACACCCGACTTTAGCTTGGTGTGTTGTGTTAGCGGTTGCTGTTACTACCTAACACAGCTACTTGCAATAATGTCGCGCCCACCTGCAAGGGACTCTTCGTGGCGCTTCTTTCGAAGTGAAGGTACAATGTTATGAACCACAATACAAACACCCTTCGTCGTCGTCGTCGATAGTGTTTGCTTCGTTGTATATTCGTATTGCTTCCATCTCTATTTGTTCTTTCGTCCACGTTGGATTGAAGGCAGATATTTGTGATTTGAGAAAGTTTAATTTATTTTCGCTCATTCTTTATTATAAGTTTATTTCTTCGTTCTTTGTCGCAAATTTAACCTACAATTGCGACGAATCCACATTATAAAGTTTACCCGTTCGGGTGCTGTTATGTTCATTTTGCATATTGCGTTACCCGTTCGGGTACGTTATACAATCAATTGGTCAATGTCTATTTCGTGATGACTGAGTAGTGCTCGAAAGTATTCAAATACCTCTTCAATTCCTTCTTGGTACGCGCCTTCTTGACGTTCGTTGTACTTCGTGAACTTCCTGTAACCATTCATTTCAATTTCCCAAAGTAACGAAGCCATGTCACGAGCCTTTGTGATTCTGTTGAACTCAACACGATCGTTGGAATCTGAAAGGTCAAAGGTTAGTGTTGCGGTACTCATAACTTGTCATTGATTATTATTTGAATAGGTTCGCTGTTTGGACCGCTTAACTCGATTCCTTGCTTAGCTTTTCCATAAGCGCGTTCAAGTAATACTTCCGCAGCTCGAATATCGCCCTTCGTCGCCTTTGCTCGTAATGCTCGAAGTATTGCTTCCGCTGCTGTTATTCCTTCTTTGTCTTCGCCTAAAATGTCGGCAAGTAATTCTTCAAGGTGTGGTAACTTTTTCGGTCGTCCTTTTGGATTACCGCTTTCTCCTTTTTTGAATTTGTGTTTTTCTATATTTTCAGGGTTTGGCATATCGCTGTTTGTTCGTTGTTATTTTAGTTCGAATGAAGCGGTTATTCTATTTTTAGAATTATTGCTCGAATTATTATTTCCGTGAATTATTCCTGTTTTAGCTGTCATTCGTCCGTAATGCTTACATATCCATTCATTTGATTTTTTCAATGCGCCAATCAAACTTGGTGCTGAAGTTACAATAGTAAATCGATATGTTTGTTTTTTATATTCTTTTCCAACTTCATTCAAAAACTTTATTCCGAATCCTGCACCTTGATAATCTGGAAGAATAACAAGACGATGTACTTTTTTAATGTTTTTTGCTTTTGGATGAGGTAAATGTAATACACTTAAAAAACCTGCTATCTGATCATTGACAAGAGCAACATAGACCGACGCTGCGTTATTGTGTGAATGACTTAAATAGTGGTGCTTAGCAAACATCTTCCAAATTGTTTTATCTGCTGTGTTGAATATCTCAAATTTAATTTCTGGTCTATTTTTTTTTTGCCCTTCAAATGAATGAAAGGTCATCGTATCAGTATTGAAAACCCAATCGGGCAACAACCAATCTTCAACGTCGTGGTGACAAGTTACTGCAATAAATTTCTTATCTTGTTTTCGTATTGCCTTTTGAACTGCAAACGATCCTATCTGCGCCACTTGTCTATCTACGACAGAAGTAAATTCGTCGAATACAATTAGTTCTTTATTTAATAATAATGAATGAGCAAGGTCAACACGCATCTTTTGTCCGTTGCTTAATGCTGAATAAGGCTTCAACCAACTTGGTGGACTGCTAAAACCAACCGCGTTAAACATTGAAGTAATTTGTTCAACGGAACAATCGGAAGGCATATCGTCAAGAATACAATCTGCTATGTATGTGTAGTCGGTTATGTATGCGTTTTCAAATAGTTCTTTTGCTATTGTTGTTTTTCCTGTTCCGCTTTTACCAACAATAAGACCGACGTTCCATTGTTCTGGAATATCAAACTGTCCGATAAATTGTTCAACGACTTCTTCTGATTGAAGATCGAACTTCCCGATTATTGAAGCAACACGAAAAGATTTATTCGGTTGTGATTTTCTTACAATGTCAAAAGTTTGCATTCTAATCCGTCGGCTATTAATTTATTATATGTTTTTTCTTGGTGTTCTTCATCTTTGCAAAGAACTTCAATTCTAAATGAAGGTTGTATTTGTTCGCTTAAATCGTCGAGTTCACCAGCGTCAAAATTAGGAACGTCTAAACCCCATTCTTCTAATTGCTCAGCGTCCCATTCGTTGGCTAACGCGTCCCAGTCCCATTCACCAAAGCCAACGTTATCTTTGATAATAAAAGCGCGTTGTTGTTCCTCACTAAGATCCGTAGCCTTAATTATTGGAACTTCCTTAAGTCCTGCTTCTTTACAAGCCTTTAAGCGCATGTTACCACCAAGAACAACCATATCTTCATTAACGACTATTGGACGTAGTTCCAACATTTGAGGAAGTTCTTTGATTGAAGCGACTAACTTTTTGAATTTATCGTCCTTAATAATTCTTGGATTATTAGGATTAGATTTTACTTCGTTAATCTTGACAGTTTGTGTCTTCATATAATTACAAATATATTATTGTGCTAATTTACGCAAGTTGTTCCTTTTGTGTCACTAAACTTATTGACTGTCTTTAAATATGCAAAGAAAAGAAAAGAAAGAAAAAGAAAAAGGTAAAAGAAAAAGAAAGAAAAGAAAAAGTCTCCCCAAGAAAAACAAACTGTCTTTGCCCTTAAAAGGGCAGTTGCACGATCCAAGCATTGGTGTATTGCAAGTGTAGTCATTGGTTACTTCGCTTTGACTTACGAAGGTCTTGTTTACTCTTATTCAGCTTACGCGTGTATTCATTACTCTTATTCAAAAAAATAACCCCCAATTGTTTCTTGTCGTCAAACGTGAAACAAAAGAGGGTTAATACTTTTACACATTTGACTTCACAAATATAAATTGAAGTTCAATTGGTGCAACGTTTACTTTTCAGTTCTTATTTGTTCAAATCAACATCGACGTCCTTCATCGATTCAAGAAACGTATTGATGTCTTTCTTGACACAAGGCGGACAAGTAGAACGCTCGTTGAAGGCTCCTGTGGCTTTATCCTTGAACGAATAGAACTTCAGCATATCATTCGGCTCTAAACGTCCTTGCGCTTTCATTTCAAGCAGGAAACGTTTGAACTCTATTTGTTCATCCATTGAAAGAACACCGTCCCATTTAGAAGCAGGACACGAAGCGAAGGCAAGTTTTGCTTTGATAGGCATAACACAACCGCACAACTTAATCGACTTGCGACGGAATAGGACTTCGGTTTCTACTTCTTCGCCAACGATCAATGGCCCACACGACTGCGTTGAAGGTTCAAAGAATTTACAGGTGCGACAGATTTCTAACCTGCGCTTATACTCATTTGATTTTGCGAATAACATTGGCTCTTATTTTTTGTTTGATTGAATCGATTGTTCGGTATAAGAATACGGTTGGTATTCCTGTTTGTTTCGACAATTCACGATATGTGAAGTCTTCGAGAATATATTCTTGAAATATCAGACGTTCGAACTCTGTTAAGCGACTTATAAGGATGTCCAGTTGTTCGTTCGTCATTCGTGCGCCTAACCACGTCTTGTCCACTTCGTGGGCGTACTCTTTGAAGTCGCGTCGGTTTCTGTTCCACGCTATCGTTTGGCGGTAAAATGGCGACGTTGGTGAGTTAACTGCGAGATACATTACACGGATAAGATAGAACTCAAAGTCGCCTGTGTCGATTAGGTTTTCAATGTGCTTTGAACCAAACATAGAAAGCAAAGAATCGTGTAGAAGATCCTCATAGTAATCCTCGCCTCGCGAAATGTTCTTCGCAAGTTCTTTGAACTTCTTATAGTGTCCCTCTATGTAGTGGTCAAGTGTCAAGTGGGTGCTGCCAAATTAGATTTTCAATTTCTAAATTACTCTTTTCAATAATATCTTCAAATAATTGATTTAACCAATTAACTTCATTTTCTTTTGGTGTCATATTGCAAAATATTCGTCGATAACTTTGATTGCTTCCTCGTTTCCCTTACAAATATACGAAGCGTAGCCCCTGTTTCGTAATTGTTCCTGCCAACGCTTTTGTTCTGGCGATGCGACACCCCCCTTTTCTTTCTTCATCTCAATCGCAAGACCGTTATATTCACCGCGTGGTTCGTAAATAAAGAGGTCGGGAAAGCCTTTGACGTAACCTGTGCGTTTCATCTTGATCGCTTGCAAGTAACTTGTCCGCATACCACCTGCGGAAGCGCAATAAAGAGCGTCGGGATATGCTAAACGAAGGTACTTGATAACTATTTCTTGTTGGTTAGATTCAGATTCGGGCGTTGTTTTACGTCTTACACTACTTTTTTTGAAAGTTTTTTTATATGTCTTAACGTTCATTTTCAATCAGTTATAAATTATTTTCAATTTATTTTCATTTTTTTGTTGTGTATTCAAAAGTTTAGCATATATTTGTCAAACAAAACAAAGATAAACAAAACAACACAACGCACCATGAAACAATTAGCATTCGAAATCGCTCAGAAAATTGCAACTGATAAAAACCCAAACACAGTTATCATTTGCGCTTCTATTTTAAAGGAAGCATTTATTATGAGTGGTGTAAATAAGAAGGATGCGAATACGATGGCTATCGATGGGATCAAAATCATAATGAAATCAATGTTAAACTTAACCAAATAAAAAACAAAACAAAATGTATCAAGTAACAAAAACCATACACATCGCAGGACAATCAATAAGAATTGATTGGTCTTATGACTTCAACGACGAGAACAAAGCAATCAATTGCTTAATGGAACACGCTGCATACAACTCGTTGGATAATATCCGCGAAGACCTTTACTATGCATCTTCAGACGGAATAAAGCCAGAGATAGAAATCGAAATCGTACAATACTCTTAATACAATGAAAAAAACACTTCTCTTTATCGCGATGCTATTCGCAGGAATGTTAATCGCAGGAACGATTGACGAACAAACAAGACAATTAGAACAACAACCAAATCACACAACAAAATGAAAGTAGAACTAATCGAAGAACAAAAGTACAACGAAACAATCTATTGGGTTAAAGTTGACGGACTTTACGTTGCCAACAAAAAGACATACGAAGAAGCCAAAGAAGAATTTGATAAAGCGGTATGCTTTACACCTAAAGAAACAGTCCTTGAATCAAAAGAAATCTAAAACCCAAAAATCAAATGAACAATGAAAGAGCCAATTTTTACAAATCAATTTTTCTCTTTGAAGAAGAAGTACAAATTCTTATTGACGGAATCATTACCGCACAAAATTACTACGGTAATCAAAGGACTGATTCGCCTTCTCGGAATCAATTGTGCGACCAACGAATTGCAGAACTTGAACGAGTATTCCTCAAGGTTACTACTTCGTCTTGGAAAGAACTACCAGAGCCACCAAAAGAAATCTAACTTTGTTTGTGTTTATTCATCAGCTAACGCGTACAACCTAACGCACAACGAGATTAGCGCGAACATCGAGAAATGTCAAAAACTTTCAGAAGCGCGTTGGAACGATCAATTAATTGAATACATTTGCAACCACTAAAAATCAAATCACAATGTACAACCCTAAAATCACTTATCACTTTTCAATGGACGACATCGAGCGTCTAAATAAAGAAATCAAAGTAATTGCACAGAACTTCGAACAGGAGAACGGTTGGTTTCACGAGAACGAAGGTCGCCAGTTCACAGACGAAAAAGGCAACGTCTTCGACTTCGATGTTCTTGGGCGTTTCTTCCGCAAAGATGAACCACTATTCGACCTTCACTACGTCCGATTGAAGAAGGACGGAATAACATTTGAGTTCGACTACCGAATCTTCCAAGACCATATATAAAATGGGTTATTACAAGCGAATAAGCGAGGAAGAGCAGATGTCAGCAAACGAATGGTTCTGGCAGAACGAAGAAGCGAAACTAGCGAACAAATTAGAAATATATATAAATCAACAACAAATAAACAACAACACAATGAGCATCATCGCCCAAAACAACAACAACGGAGGCGGAGGACAGACAGTCCCTGCAGGAACACACGTAGCGCGTTGCTACCAAATCATCCACATCGGAACGATAGTGGACACTTACCAAGGTGAAGAAAAGTTAGTGAACAAGGTTCGCCTGGTGTTCGAATTACCACTTGAAACCGCAGACTTCGGTAAAGGTGAACAGCCTTTCTCAATCGGTCGTGACTTTACTCTTTCAATGCACGAAAAGAGTGGCTTACGCGCCTTCGTTCAATCGTGGCTTGGAAAGGCAATGAGCGACGCAGAAGCAAACAAATTCGACATTGGTACTTTGTTAGGTAAGGAAGCAATGGTTTCAGTAATGCACCGTACCGCGAATACAGGACGCACTTACGCAGACCTTAAAGGAGCTTCACCACTTGCAAAAGGAATGACTTGTCCACCACAGGTGAACGCATCGTTCTTGTTGGACTACGACAGCGAAGACTTCGACTTACGTTTTAAGATGTTACCAGAGTGGTTGCAGAACAAAGTGAGTTCGTCTGCTGAATTTAGCCAACGACTTGACAAGGCTGCGGATCAAATGAGTAAAGCAAAGTCAATGTTGGAACAAAGCGGATTGGTTAAGCCAACAGAGAACGAAGACGACCTTCCATTCTAAATGAATAACGAGAGGGTTGAAACATACCCTCTCTTAATCTTAAAATCAAAATGAAGAAACTTATTTCACTTGAAAACCGCGTTGAAAAACTACTTAAGAAGTATAAGACGCTTCGCAACAATAACAAAGCACTTTGTGTGAAAGTTTGGGAACAACAGTTCGACGAACGCAAAGACATCACAAGCAATTTCTTCGCTATGTACGAAAGCGGAAAGTACGTTAGCGCTGACAACATTACACGCATAGCTCGATTAGTTAAGGAACACAATCCAGAACTACGCGGGACGAATCACGCGACCAATAAGAAGAAAGAGCAGTTGATTAAACCACTATTAAAGAAATGAATAAAGCAATATACAAAACACCATTCGGACGACTTGTCAAAAGTCAATTCAAGACGCTGACGAACTTCAAGACAGCGTTACGCATCAGCGATCCAACGGCACGACTTTATGTCGCACACCCAGAGCGAATGAGAATCAAAGACTTCAACAACATTTGCCTTCACACAGGACTGTCACGCGAAGAAGTATTCAGCACATTTACACCAACCAAATTAATAAACGAAGAGAATGACTAACGAACAAATAAGACAACAGATAGTCGATATGATTCCTTTTGCACATATGGAACGATTCGAAACGCTTTGGTTGATGCTTACTCCAAAACACGAACGATTGAGCAGCGAACAAATCAAACAACAGCAGGAACTCGAAAACGAACGTGAAGTGTTCTGGAGCGCACTCGAAGACGTTGTTTGTAGCGTTGTTGGTATTCAATCGCAAATGCTTTACACACCAACGAGAAGACGCGAGATAGTGACCGCACGACAAATCATTTTCTTCTTGATCCGTCCTTGTTACTTCCAAAGTTTTGAAAGCATTGGTAAGCACTACGGCAAAGACCACGCTACCGTAATGCACGGAATCAAACAGGCGACGTGGCAAATAGAGTGCGACAAAGCCTACGCGGCAACCGTTGAACGCATCTGTGAATTGATGAATGCGATGGGTTATGCTAAACCTATTAAATTTTTCACTAAATTTGTGGAACACTTGGAGCATCAAAAGGAACTCGAAGCAAAAAGAAAAGCCAAATTAAAATAAACCTTAAAATCAAAAACTTATGAGCGACTATTGCCGTTATTGCGATTCAGACCAAATTGAAGAACGCATTGCAGAAATCAAAAGAACTAATAGAAAATATCGTGACTGGGACGATTCAGATGTACAGGAACTATTCGAAGACGAAATCGGTCTTTGCTACGAATGCACACGCGAGGAAGACGCTGACGATTACAAAGGGGAGGGTTGGGGATGATACCATTTCACAAATCAATCAAATGTTACCGTCTGTTCTATGGATACAAACAGGAATACCTCGCGTACAAATTAGGAATCGAACAATCGAATTACTGCCTTCGCGAAAACGGAACAACCAATTTCAAAGACCACGAAATTGAGATACTAAAAGAACTATTCAAAATAGAAATCAGAGAGGAGAAAATCTAAAAACTAAATAACTATGGAAAATAAAACAAACCCAAAGAATGCAGCATTTGCTAATTTGATATCATCAAATGGTTGTACTAAACGTGAATACTTTGCTGCTATGGCTATGCAAGGATTACTAACAAGAGTGCCTAAAAGACACGGAGATGAAACTGATTTAGGCATTATAGAGGCACAAAGAATTGCAGCAGAATCTCGTATTATGGCTGACCTACTTCTTGAAGAATTAAATGAAGGAGGTAACAATGAGTAAACAAACTGCGGTTGAATGGTTGGTTGAGCAAATTGAAAATGATGAAAATGTAAGACTTCGAGGTTTAAACATTCGTAATTTACTTGAACAAGCCAAGAAAATGGAGAAGGAGCAGATTGAAATGGCTTGTAACCAGCAAGAATTTGAGGATTTTGATGGTCTTGGAATCTGCGAAACAATTTCTAAAGGTGAGCAATACTACAACGAAACTTACGGAGGAAAAAAATGATGCTAATACTACAACTAAAAAGAAGAGTTGAGATACTCGAAGCGCAGGTTAAGGAACATGAACAAAAGATAAACGACATACTTATTCGTTTATGCCCACCTCAAATTATTACAACAAGTGCTGAAAAAAAACAACCATTTAAGAAACCAACGGTTGTTGAAATCTATGAATACGCTTGTGAGAAACTGAGCAACGAAGATGCGCTTAAATTTACCGAGAAATTCCACGCACATTACGAAGCCAATGGTTGGAAGGTGGGAAGGAACGCGATGAAAGACTGGAAGGCTGCCGTTCGCAAGTGGGATTTAAGTACATTCGCAACAACAAACCAAAACACAAAAATCAAAAATGGAAAATTCGATTCAGACGCT
>Ga0222714_10005996_pt1 | contig 11428 bp, 7 predicted proteins | sample C33_3DmetaG_FD_165048 | JGI IMG/M metagenome (GOLD analysis project Ga0222714, IMG submission 165048) | Estuarine water microbial communities from San Francisco Bay, California, United States - C33_3D | ecosystem: Environmental > Aquatic > Marine > Unclassified | place: USA: California... | reverse complement strand
AGTTGAACCATCACCTACTGTGATAGTGATACCATCTGCTACAGTTACAGGGCCAGCAGTCATTGCATTACGGTTATCTGCTAGTGTGTAGTCTGTATCTAGTGTGATACTGTTTTCTACAAAACCTATGCCATTAATTGTTACGCTCATTCTGCTTCCTCTGGTGTGTTACCTTCTGCTAACCATTCTAGGTATTCTTGGTAGCCTGTGTTAGCTTTGTCAAATGGTATAAAAGTACCGTCACTTACTCTTAACACTTGATTTGTGCTTATAGTTCCGTCATAAATTTTTACTAATTTATATTTCATTATTATAACTCCGAGTCTGCAACCCAAACACCACGAGTCATTCGACCTGTACCAGCGGTAATTGTTTGCCATGAAGAAGAACCATTCCAATCACTATTGTTTGCTGTAAGATATTTTGTAGTTGTGCTAACTGGATAAGTTGAGCCTAAAACTGTTCCCCATGAAGCATCAAGTTTTGCCGTTTGCCATTTTCCTGTTGCTCCGCCATATAGTGTAATTCCAGGAGTAGCTCTTTTTTCAACTTTAAAAGTCACTTGAAATTTACAATTTAAATTGTCTATATAATTAGACAAAGCTAAATACTCAACATCATATACTCCGTTAGTTGGAGCTGTTCCATAAGCACAAGATTTTTCATAGTAACGCATACACCTCTGTAACTGTACATCATAAGGTAAATGTTCAAAGTCACTAGCACCTTCACCGACTTCTAGCTGAACTCCAGTTATGTTGATGTAGTTAGATGTAGAGTCTTGTAAGTTAACCTGTCCAACAAATCTATCTACTCCTGTAATTGCTCCCCATTCTGTTTGTAATGTTCCTGATGTTTCAAAAGTTCCAACCGCTAAACCAAAGAATAAAATAAAACTTTGGTTGTTATCATTATCAAAAGCACCTGTTGTATCACCAGCAAATGTAATAACTTTCTTTTCCCATGTATTAGCTGTGTTAATGGTGTATGCTTTGCTTATAGACCTAATATTGTCAGCATCATACAAGCTTATAATATATGTACCAGTTTTATTAGATTTAACCCAAAAAGATAATGTTAATGATTCTGCATTAGCAGTTCCCTTCTTTAAATGCTGAAGCATTTGACCTTCAAATCTATGTACTAAAGCTAATCTTTCATTTGTTCCAACAGCAGAAGCAGTAGTGCATTGTAGTTTTAAACTGTTAGTAAATCCTTGACCTGTTGGAACATCTGTGTCTTGTGTTTGTGTCCATACGCCAGATGGATTAACATAGCTTGTACTCATTCTATCAGCTGTATAGTATCCAGTTGCATTAATACCAGTCGCACTCGTCCCCCTCTGTGCTATCCTCATATCACCATTGATAATGAGGTTACGATAGCTACCACCACGAAGAGAATTACCATTAGCATCTTGTAATCCGTTGGCTGTGACTTTAGCTTTGGTTACACCATTGGCTTGTAGTTGTATTTCACCACTTGTATCTGATGTAATAACTACTCCATTTGTTACATCTGCATTTATTATAGAAGCCATATTATGCTACCACCCATCGTTGACCAGAAGATATAGTTACAGAAACACCTGAGTTTAATGTGATCGGGCCAACACTGTGGCCGTTCTTACCAGTTGCTATCGTGTAGCTAGTTGTAATTGTATCATTATTTTCATAGATTGCACCACCCGCAGAAGCACCACCACCAATTGCCCCCCAAGCAGAGCCATCATATCCTTCAAAACCAGTTGTTGTATTATTAAATCGAATGTAACCCGCTGCTGGACTAACATCACGCTGTGCTGTAGTTCCCGCTGGTAATACACCAGAACCTGTAGCTGCTGTTTTAGCTACGCCAGTAGATGAAGTTAAATACCCAGAATCATTTGTTAATGTTGATACATTGTCTGCTGGTTGAACTGCGCTATCAGCTAATGTTCCTTGTGCTGCGGTTGCATAATCAGTAGATGCAGTAGTCGCTGCTGTGCCTAGGCCTAAGTTAGTTCGAGATGTACTTGCACTTGCAACATCAGATAAGTTGTTGGCAGAAGTTAATAAGCCAGCAGTAGATACAGCAGTTACTTGCCATGTGGATCCATTATAAATTCTTGTTTCATTTGCAGCTGTATTAAAGTACCAATCACCCGCAGTTACAGGATTGCCATTATTATCTAATGTAGGGTTAGAAGCTTGCGCACCTAAATAGAAAGCGTCAATACTGTCCGCACTTGCGGCTGCTGCGGCAGCACTAGATGCGGCATTTGTAGCAGAAGTCGATGCATTTGTAGCTGATGTTGATGCGCTAGATGCAGATGTTGCAGCATTATTTGCTTGTGTTGTAGCTGATGAAGCAGAACTAGCAGCGTTACTTGCGCTTGTTGATGCGGCACTTGCACTACTTGCAGCGTTGGTTTCAGATGTTGAGGCATTAGATGCAGATGTTGCAGCAGCACTCGCACTTGAAGCGGCGTTACTTGCTTGTGTACTTGCTGTACTTGCACTGGTTGCTGCATTGCTTTCACTTGTTGCAGCATTAGTTGCAGATGTGCTTGCATTGCTTGCTTGTGTCGTTGCAGTTGTTGCTGATGTTGCAGCGTTTGATGCACTACTTGCTGCATTGGTTTCTGAAGTAGCAGCGGCAGAAGCAGAAGCAGCGGCAGCGGCAGCGGAAGCAGCAGCAGTCGCAGCATCAACAACTAGATTCCATTTAGTATAGTCAGCATTGGTTGTTAATGGCAATGTCCCAGAGGATGTATGTGTTGTAATACAAATGTAAATGTTGTCATTAGTGGTATCTTTAACAATATCTTGTTGTACATAAGCTGTACTTGCTGCCCAATTACCACGCCATTTACCTACGTTTGCAACAGCCGTTGGATTACCACTAGCATCAAAAGATAAATATTTATTAGCACGCTCTGTATTAAATGGTAAGACCATATTAACAGTTGTAGGATCAGTGTTCGGTGCGCGTAATGATCGATCAGCTTGTTCTAATACTTGTTGTGTAAATATGGTTTGGCTATCAAACTCATCATTTAATGAGGTAGCAAAGAGTGGGCCACCTGTAGTAAAGTCAGTTGTTCTTTGAACTGTTCTATCACCAATAATGGTAATACGATTAGAAGCGGTTGGTGTTGTAGGAACATTCGTACCAACAACAATAGTTACACTCCCTGTGCCATCTGGATTTAAAGCTACGGTATAGTCGGTGGTGAGTGTTAATTCAGTATTATCAAAATATACAGCAATATCAGTTTGTGCGAGTACCTCAAATGCAAATGCATAAGGGCCTACGCCTGATGATCCTGTGTATACTATACGTCTAGTGGTTGCTGATATATCGATTGCCATAATTATTTACCTTATATCCCCTATAAATTCATTTTTATCCACTTTACTATTACCTAGTTTTAAATCTTTTTGTTTCACAATTTTCATTTTTAAACGTAAGTTCGCATCATTTGCTATTAACATTTCTTTTGCACCGCTATAAGCCTCTGAAATAACTGTGTTAATAATGCCACGTTTTTCTTCTTGAGGGATATTCAGGTCTTTCAATTCTTCACCTAATTTTACGACAGTCTTAGCTAAAAGTCCATCTCTTGTAGCAAACAAAATAAGTTGATCAATTTGTTCACCTGACAATTGAACCCCATCAATGACTTGATATTCTTTCCAGGTATCATAATTAGCGCCATATTGTGAAATTACATTATTAGCCGATGGAGCTATGCCTTCTTTTACTTTAAATGGTGACCATAAATCATATAAATTACCCATACCATTATAGATATGCGCGCCTGTAATAGGGTCTCGTTTTCTAGGCAATAAATCACTACATTCAGGTGTACCAGCACAAGCTTTTCTAACCGCTTTATCCCATCCGTCCATAATAGATGACATACCTACCGTAATGACATCATCATAATTATTAGCTTCTTTCATTTCAGTTGGCGATTGCCAATTAGAAGCAGTTGGATTTTGCATTTTTTCTACGTTACGCCAAAACGAGCTTTGCAATGGTGCAACATAAGTATCTACCCCGGCTACTTCTACAGGCAATCCTATAGGCGAAGGGGTGCCATGAATAAAATAATTGCCATATTCTTCTGATGCTTTAGTAAGCATGTCATACAATTCATTGCCTTCACTATCATAATTAGTAAAGATAGACATAAGTCGACCTAAGCCATTTAACAAAGGATGCTCTGAAACAAACTCAGTTGCTGCTAACATGCCATAGATACTGCTTTCTAATAAGGTGTCATCGTTTTGTGGGTTAAGCATAGACAATTCTGCTGTTGTTGCAGCCATCGCTACCAAAATTGATATAGGCTCAATACCTTGATACGAGATGTATATTTTATCTTTGGTCACGCTTACATTCGTAATCTTTTTAAATCTTTCAATAGCAGCTTCTGACAATGCCCCTGTTTCAAATACAATAGAGTATGGTTGCCAACCCGCAGCAATCATAGCATTGCGATCTTCTGTTCTGACAGGCATACCACCAGTAATTCTTCCATCTAATGCTAGTGTATGCACGCCCCACATAAATGTACCACCAGTCAGTTGTCTTGAAATAGCTAAGTCTGCTCGAATACCACCAGCTTTAAGGTTTGCAATTGTGCGTGGCGCAGCAAATCCTAAAATTGGCACACGTTCTACGGCTGATCCGATAATATTATTAGTCACTTTTAAAAACATACCAAACAATTTAAACGCAGGATTGTTAGCATATTTTTCTATGCTTCTCATTATGCCTGTTAAATCTGTTGTTTGTGTTAAGTAACGTGAATAAGCAATGCCTTGCTCAATCATATCATCGGTAGGTTCAAGCAATAATCTTTCTTCTAATGCTTGTGCTGTTTTACGTGCTTCGTTTGGATTAACGCCATTATCAACTAAACGCATTTCCTCATCAATCCTAGCACGCACAGACAATTGCCTAATCTTACGAGCAAAAGCAACAGCTTTCATAAACTCATCTTCTGCTGATAACACCCTCCCTGAAATAGTTGTATACAAACCTAACAGATGCACAGGTTTACCAACCACAGGCACATCGTATTTAAATGCATCTTGATTTCTTACATCTGTCATATCTATTTTAGCAGCACGATCTCGTAATTTATTATGTCGGAATGTTTGCCAAAATGCAGCAAAGGCATCAACACCATTAAATTTAAAGATATTCATTTCTTCAACAATTTCTTTGAAATAAAGTCGTTCTTGTTTTCCACCCATTGCAATTCTTACAGGCCCAATAACATAAGCTGGGATATTTTCAATTTTACTAAATGTACTTAATGATGCATAACCTAATATGTTGCGTAAATGTGTAGGTATGCCTGAAATCAAATTATTTGTATAAGTCGTTGGAATAATACGTGATACTCGTTTCCACCAAGGGTTAGTTGTTTCTTCTGCCAACCTAGTACGTTTAGCTTGATCTTTCTGTTTAATATATTTTTTAGCAAAATTATCAACAGCACCTGGGCCACCCCAACTTTGAAGAGCTTCGTCACTTAAACGACTAATATTAATATCACTTGCCTTACGTGCTTGACCTAAAATACCTAATGATCGAGCTAAGTCAACTTGAATGCCTTTAACCTTTTTACCTAACACCCCTTCTAAAGCGACTAATTGTTGAAACTCAATACGCATAGCATGTGAATCAGTTCCATTATTAATCGCTTTAACTAATTCCTCACCTTTTTTATACGCTTGATTACTTACATCGGTGAGTAATTTAAATGCTTTAAAGACTTCACGAGGATCAGCAATAGTTTTACGGTTTGCAATATTTTGTGGATCTAAAAATTTAGTAACCCATTCTTCTGAATAAGATGGCTCTTCTACAATTTTAAATGTAGGTGGCGTTCTTCCCTGATCTGTAAATTCTTTACTTGCACGTTTGACATATTGATCTGCACCTTTTTGAGTGCTAGAAATGTGTTCTACAACACCATCTTGATTTAAAATTTGATATTTAGGTTGATTGTATTTTGCAGCAATTTTTTTGTATGAAATCTTGTCAATTTTGTCTAAGCCTTCTAGCTTTGCATTGGCTTCTATCCAATTTGCTAATGATTCATCATCAGCAATGTTATTAGGATTAAATACATCTTTAGGTTTTTTCTTAAGACGTTCTGCATCTTTAAGCTTTTCAGCTTCATTTAAACGCTGTTTTAGCTCTTTAGTTTGTTGAGCGCGCTGTGTTTTATCAAACTTCTTAATAACCTCACCAACCACATCTTTTAAACCAGCTACTTTAACTTCAGCACCTTCAACAAATACCGATGGATAATTATCAGGATCAACCACAGACTCAAGTGGCTGAGTATCTTCCACGGCTGTAGCTAAACCAGGGTCAGCATATTTATCTGCATTTAAATCAAATTCTGTTGCATCACTTACGCCAGACTCAGGAAGAGGCTCAGGCGTAACAGGAATTGTTGGTAGGCTTAACTCATCCATTCTATTGTTAATATCTTGTGCCATTATTTTTTAGCCTTTGATTTGCTAATCATTTGTTTTTACCTTTATGCTATTCAGGATATTCATTGATATGTTTATTAACCCATTGAGTAAGTTTTTCTATTTTATCTTCTCTTGACAATGTTTTATTGTTATTAATGATTCTATATTGTTTCATAAATTGTTTATCAGTTCTCAAATCTGACCATGCATTTTGAGTATTTTTTTCTATTTCTTTTCTAAATTGATGGTCTTTAATAGGTTGCCCTTTTTTTAATTTATTAACTACTGATTTTGCTTTACCGATACCAGCCTTACCTATATTTTTAATTACGCCTCCACCAGCATAAGTTTCTAAAACTTCTTGTGTACTAGGTAATCCAGCTTCTTTTACCTGAGCTTCAAAACCTTTTGATTTGTTATACATTTGCACACCTTTTTTTATAAGTGTTTCTGCTATTTTGGTAGGTGCAACAAGCTCTCCTATAAGTTGTGAGGCTTGAGTTAAATCATCTTTAATAGGTTGCCATCCTAAACCTGTTAACCAATTATTAATTTTTTCTGTGGTAAACGGCACAGTATCAAAGCCTTCTGCAAATTGTTGGTAATTACCTTTTTCTTCAGGATCAACAGACAACATATTTAACAACCCTGTAGCAATACCTACTAAATCAGGAAGTGTACCAATACCAGCAGACACAACCCCTTTAGCAAAAGAATTTCCAACATCAGCCAATGCTTTGCCTTCAGCTTCAAGTTGGCCAGGTTGTCCACCCATTTCAGCTAATGTGTTAACTAAAGCTGTTGGCTTCATAGCTCGCTGTTTATGGTATTCAAAAAAATGTTGTTCGGTATCGTAATTGTTCATCGTTGCCCTTTTTTCATTGCGTCACTTAAGCGTTGATATGCTTCTTTTACTAAAGTTCTGTCTGAAGGTTTTCTAATGTCTTTTAATTCATCATCAGATAAATCGCCGTTACCATCAATATCAATAGTCCAAAAATTCTCTTCTGTAATATTAAAATTACTTAATGAATTAATTAGTGCAATATCTGATTTAATAGCTTCATTAAATTCTATGATTTTTAAGTCACCTAATATTTTTTCTACCTCTGCTGTCTCATTAAATATCACACCATCAGCTAATGCTTTTTGACTAGCCTCCGTTAATAGTTTTGTTGCTCTATAGTATTGTATTTTACGCTCAGAGGTAACACGACTCCAATCAGTATTTTCAGGTAAATGTAATGCTGCTTTAATTAAAGAAATACCGGTTTTTACATCTTTAGTCACAGTTGTATATTTAGTAAGTAATCGAGCATAGCCTTTTGCAGTAATATCGCCATCTGTAAAAGCCTTAAGAATATCAGCTTGATTAGCTTTGTAAGTTACAATATCAAACTCTAAATCAGCTTCAAACTTAGTAGTGTCATCAGTTTCTGGTTTAGGTGAAGTAAAAGCATTAATTAAATCTCTAGATAATACTTTGCCATATGAACGCAATTCTTTAATTGCATCTTCTCCAGTGATATTATTATTAGCAAATTTAATATATACATCTTGTTCTTTTTCTCTCATTGCAATGTTATTCAGTGCTATTTGATTGTCATCTAAATCTTTAACACGCCCAATAGAAGAAATAATGTCTTCTTCTAATACTTTGCGTTCAGACAAATCTAACATAGCCCATACATCTGAAAATACACCCGCATTGCCTTTGCGTAATTCAGCTAATAATGTACTTCCCTTTGGCACAAATGATGCTGAATTGTCAGTTACATATTGTACTAACGCAGACTTATAAGCAGACATTTCTGCTATATTTAACGCATCCATGTTAGCTACTTGTGTAGAATGGCTACGCTCAATTAATTTTACAATATTGCTTCGTTGAGATTCCATTGCAAATCCTGTTATTTCTATATCACCATTATTTGCAACAAGTGAATCACGCAACATGTATTCATAATTCAAAGTGTTTTGTTTAATTAAAACATTGAGTTCAGCATCAGCACGTTTTTGTACTAAATCTAATGACGAAGAGTATAATTTATTGCCTAATGCATATTGAGAAGCTCTAAACTTAACTGCTTGTTTTGGGCTAATTTGATCTAATACAGTTGCATACCCTTCAACACGAGCTTCTAAATAATCAGCAATTTGATCAGCAGTCATATCCTCTGGCATAGCACCAGCATTAATAGCAGCTAATAGTTGTGTAGAGTCATTGAGCATCATACCTTCTAAGTCTTGACGGTATAATTCACCTTGAATTTCTTTAGCTGCATCACCAAAAATTGTACCGCCTTGAGCAAAGACAGTAGATGGATCATCTTTGCGATCAATAGAAGCTGCGATTTGATCTATGCTTGGTTTGTTTTTAACACCATATAATTGACCTTGCGTAACTGCCCGATCTTTTAATTGGTCGTAAAACAATGAAGACATACGATCTAGTCTGTTTTGTAATGATGTAGATTGTTTAGAAGCAACTTCTAAATTGCTAGGTTGTAACGCAATATCAAATTTTGCTCGTGCTGATCTGTCGTATCTATCAAGTGCCATTATGCAGTTGGCCCTCCTAACCTAGAATATAAGAATGCACCTTCACCTAATTTAGCTGCTGCATCCAAGTATGAGCCTGTAATTGCATCTTTAGCTGCCGTTTTATCTATAGCAACTTGTGCATTACCAGCATAAATATCATTACGTAAATTAAATAAATCCATACGATAATCTTCGCCATATTCTTTATTGCTTACTATTTCCATAAGAGCTGCTGATCCATCAAATTGCACACCACCACCATAAGCTTTAGCTAAATTAGAAGCTTGTATGCGTTTTAATTTTCTTAATCTTTCTAATCCATCTAATTCGAAATTAAGCTTTTTAAGCTCCATGTCATTAATACGTTGATTAGCTTGTAATTCATACAATGCATTTTGTATTTTGCCTTGTCGTATGGTTTGTAATGTACTACCAATTTGGGATACGCCAAAGCCTACATCCATTAACGATATGTCTTTAAGAAGACCAGTTGTACCAAACGGATTACTAAAAAATGAAGACAACGAAAAGCCAGCGGATGGTAAACTACCGCCTAAAGCTGCTGGTGTAGTAAAGATAGATGAGGTAGCAAGAGTGCTTGCAATAGGGGCTATTGCGGATGTAGCAAATAAACTAGCTCCTGAAGTGGCTGCTGCGCCTCCAAATCCTGTCATTGTTGCCCCGGCAAAGGGTACGGCTGCTCCCATATTTATCTTCCTTGATAAACTGACACTTTATATTCTAAACCTAGTAATGTAAGCTTCAGAGGGGCAGACTGTGTTACCGTAATTTGCCCATCATTGCTAAATCCTAGTATACCATGTAATACTTTTGTTCCTGTAAACTCAGGTACAGGTGATCCTAATGCCCCAGCACCTAATGATCGAATAGGGACAAGATTATTGTTAATAACAATATTTTGTGTTTCGTATAATAATGCATTGACTTCTACAATACGTTTTCTAAAACCAATACGTGTACCATTTTGCACTTTGAGTTCAATAGGCAATGTTTTGATTTCAACATCAATAGGCAATCCTACCTCACATGATGTTGTAGGTGTATTGACAAATGTTACAGCACTATCAGCCGTTTGATTTAATTCAACATAACCATCCGAAATAACATTAACAGTTGCACCATCAATATGAGACATATCTAAACTAGCAACTGCGCCACCTTTTTTAGCACAATCTGTTAAATAAGTATCATCAAAGACTTCGACATAATATTTATCAACACCATTATCATCTCTTTTTACTACAGTATAAATATCTGTAATATCTACGCCTACATCAAGATAATCACCTTCGGTCGTGAACTCAGATGGGGCAATCACATTTTGCGCACGTAATAACGAAAACGCAGCCATACTTCCATCATCTGAATTTACAATAAATAATAAATCATTTTCATCTGTTGCCACAGCACGTCTAATATCCATCCGTTTTGGATTCTTTAATAGATGACCTGATAACAAAGAAATCTTAGATGTTAAATAAGTTAATTGTGTATCAGAATAGGCAATCTCAGATAATTGTTTACCTTGTCTTTGAATAAATAAAATGCCTGATTCCAACTGTTTGACTCTCACACCTTCTTTGGAGCCATTTCTTGATGAAACAGAAAAGAAAAATGCAGACGGTGTAATTGGCGTTAATCCTTCTTGCGGAACATAGAATTCACCACCCGTAGTAAACACTTGCAAATCACGACCGCTAATAATATCAACGATAGCATTAAAAGTATTAGTATCAAGAGTAGCTTCCACAGCGTCATCATCAAGTCCTTCCGTTGGATCAAAATCAAAAAATAAATTTACTTTAGAACCCCAAATAGTTGATGGTCTTGCTTTAGCTCCACCAAAATATAAACGTCCTTGATGAAAAGTAACTGTTCTAGGCCAACCTCTAGAACCTGACCACACATTTTCATATCCTGTTTCAAGCTCCCAATTACCATTTGCGATAGCAGATGTATTAAAAAATGGAAATTCTGTCACAACATCAACTGATGTACCACTTGTGTATTTAACAATCTTGGCTCGACCTTGTGGCTCTGCGTTAATATATTGACCAACATGACCACTATTAAATACACTTGATGATGCAGTAATCGTTACTTTACCTGATACGTCACTTGGAGTAATTGTTCCAGCTGGATTGCTTGTAGATAATGTAAATGCATATTTAGGTACAGAATCAAATGTAATATTACTAATTGTCCAAGTTGAATCATTAGCACCACGTATAATCTTAATTGGGTTTATTTCTTCATGAACAACAATTAATGTATCCGCAGATTGCGTAAAACACATATTGTTTAATCTTGAACTTGCAATGGTGGTGGTTAAATAATCATTACCTGTACCATTAATATTAGTAATGAGTTGTTTA
>Ga0222714_10005994_pt1 | contig 11431 bp, 9 predicted proteins | sample C33_3DmetaG_FD_165048 | JGI IMG/M metagenome (GOLD analysis project Ga0222714, IMG submission 165048) | Estuarine water microbial communities from San Francisco Bay, California, United States - C33_3D | ecosystem: Environmental > Aquatic > Marine > Unclassified | place: USA: California... | reverse complement strand
AGGAACTATCACAGCAACAACGGAATCAACTACACGGATTGTAGAAACTATCCGCCAGATTGAATATACAACTGGTGAATCTTATACTGTAACTGGAACTAATATTAACATTCCTGGTGTCCCTCAGCGTGGTGCTAACTATAGCATCATGACTCCAGGTGCTCCATTCCAGTTCAGTGAAACATACCTTGGACCTGGAGTGGCAAAAGAAACATGGATCGACAGAACAACAGAAACGGAATCGGTTACAAACTCGGTATCTGTCTTTACGCAATAGGAGCATTCTTCTGTGGTACGGCTTACGCTCAATCTGCTCCTAGCAATACTAATATCGCTGGTCCTAGTGCTTCCGCTACAGGTAATGTTACTAACCAAGCTGTCCAAGTCCTACAAGGACCGTATGCAGTCAACACCTATGGATCAGGAGTTAGTTGTCAAGGAGCAACTCTAAGTGTATCTCCATTTGTAATGGGAAACCTGAATAGTAGTCAAGACCCTGCCACATTCCAAACTCAAAGCGGCAATGCTGGTATTAGTTTGGGATTTAATGTGCCTCTTGACGGTGGACTGATGGAAATATGTAAAGCAAGAGCAAAGGTAGAGATTCAAAGACAGCAAGCAGAAGCAGACAAAGCAAGACTTGATTTTGAATTAGTCAGACTATTAAAGTGTGGCGAAGCAATCAAGAATGGAATTAGTTTCCATCCAGCAAGTCCATATCATAAGATCTGTGCTGATGTTGTTGTGAAGTATCCAAACGTGACGGATGTTGTAAATGGAACCAATAACACCAATTAATATCGAATCTACTGACATTAGGATTGGTGGTCCAACTATCATACCAACAATAGAACCTCCAGTCGTTAGATCGGCAGAGGTTCCTGTTGTCCGTGGTTTGGAACTACCAGTATTCCAAGCGCCTGATCCATCGTTTAAATATCCTACGGTGAATGTACCCACCCAAGAGGAATTTGATGCTGCTGTAAAAGCAGAACGAGAGAAGCAAGCACAGGAAGAGGCAGCAAAGAATAGAGGATTACCAGACTCTACCCCTACTCCTCAACTGCCTCCAGTAGTCCAAACCCCCCCACCTATAACTCCCGTTATAGAAGTCCCACCGCAACCTAAAACTCCCACATTTACCGTCAATGGAGTCGATATTAATTTACCTGATCCTTCTGTTGTTGCTACGGCTGGTTCTATCGCCGTAGTTACAACTGCTTCTACAATGGTCGCAACTACAGTATTCAATACCCTAAAGAATGCTGCAGAACCAATGATTAAAGAAGCAACAAAGAAGAAGTTTAAAGTTAAAGTTAAACAAGTCAAACCCGTACTACATTATGTGCTAGCAGACGAGGGACATGTTGATATATTTGAATACTCTGCTACTGGCACACGACTTGTAGAGAAGATTGATAATGTGGAGCAGTATATTCGAGATCAAGTTGAGATCAATTCTCTCTACGAGATTGATAACAAGATTATTATTGATGATGTCATAGCAGAAAAGTTCACAAAAGAAGGGCAAAAGAGATTTAAACCTCTGTTTGCCCCTGCTAAAAAGATTGCTAAGAAATTGTCTGCTAAGTTCTCGATTTAGAATGCTTTCTTAAGTTCGTCTTTAATTTCTACAGCGGCATCAAAACTGCGACCAGCAACAGAAATCACTGCCTCAGGACCACGACACCACACAAGGGATTGAATGTTACCAAAGGTTCCCCATTGTGCGTTCTCAGTATCTTTGGACATATCAGTAGCACCCAGTTCAAAATACTTTGCTCGGGCCCGTTGACGACAAGTGATAGCATTGGGAGTTGCTACAACAGTCACTGCCATTGATGGAGGACCATCATAACTACCAAGAGCAGAAGTAGCACCACCAAAGGGTGCAGAGACTGCAGGAATGGGCGACTCAACATCTCCCTTTGCAAGAATAGGAGCGCAAAGTGGAGTGGTGGGAATAGTTACAGCAGCTGCAAGAAGAATGTTATTCAACATAATAAATTACCTCAATACTTAGTGTCAAAGTAGTGCATCACTTGAACACACTTCAAGTAGTTGCTCCATTGTGCATCTGAAGCTTCCGATGGATTCTGAGTTCCAGTCAGTTCTGCACAAACAGCAGAAGCACTGAACGTTACTGTATCATCATATTGTGCAGCCAAAGCAGAAGCAGGAGATACTGCAATAGCAATGGCAGTTAGAAAAGGTTTAATCACTTTCAAAAGATCAATATCCTCATTGATAATACCATGAGAAATTGATTCTGTCAATCATCAGAAAACTGTGAGATGATCCATGCGATTACCATAACGGGTAATTGAACTACGATGTTATAGAGAATTGCGACAAAAATATTATCTCTATCTTCTTTTGGCTTATCTTTCGCAGGTGACTGTGACATGATCAAAAGGGCAATTTGATTGGTAGTTTTTCTTGAATCTGTTTGACTCCTTTAGGCATTACTGCTTCAAGAACTTCTCTCTTTGCTTGCTCAATGAGAGTTTCCCTATTCATGTAAGCATAGACACCAGCACCTACTGCAGATGCACTTAGAACGAATGAGGCAACTGCAAGAGCATTAAATACTTTCTGCATTTTTTCACCGTAAAAAAATTATTTATTATAGACTCCACGGGGATATAGTTGACCTATCTGTGGTCTCTTTGGAGGCATAGAAGTTCTTGCTGAAAGCACAGTTACATCCAAATAGTTTCCAGGAAGACGAATAGTTCCATTGGTTGTTTCTATACGTGCATATCTGGAGGCATTGAGAACCTCACGATCAGTTAAACATCTATCTTTATAAACTCGAATCAAAGAAATCTTTCCATTCAGATTATCTACACTACCACTTGTAAAGGAACCTATAGCCGTATTTTTAGATAGACTATTAATTGTTGGAACGTTTGCGGATATATCAAGTGTACCATTTATATAAAGGGATAGTGTAGATCCATTATATGTAACTACAAGATGATTCCATTCATTGGCAGTCACTGCACCTACTGTCTCTAAACCTTGAGCAGTTGCTCTGGTAGATCCAGTCTGATAAATAAAACTTACTTTTCTTGATCCGTCCTGAATTCGGAATTGAAAATTAAAAGGGGATCCACCGCCATCATCTTGTGTAAAAATCTGACCATAACTTCCAGAGTTTGAGTTGTCTGTCCAGTATACCCAAGTTTCTATGGAAAAATTATCACTATCGGTTATGTTCAATTCATCAGAAGCATCAATAATTCCATACGATCCTGGATATCCAGTAAACATCATTCGTTCCCATAGTGGATAACTGGGATCTGATTCAAAATAAAAATTATATAATGTAGCTGCGTCAATACCAATAAGGCTAGACCATGTTGATCCAGCTCCAACATAAGATGAATCAATAGAAGCATCCAAATTAAGAACCAATCCTTCTTTTACTGTATCTACTTGTGATATTACACGGGCAGTAGTTGATGTGCTAGAAACACCAACTACTGCTCCTGATAGTTTGGGAAAGGTAAAATCTGCCATTAAACTGTCCTTGCACAGAAAGCGATACCGCGTGTTCTTCCACTAGAATCTGTATTATTATATGAAGCGGTTATGACTGTATAAACTTCAGATCCACTAACTGAAATCGTATCTCCCTGTTGAATGTTTGCAGCAGTTGTTCCATAGTTGAAGTCAATGAGTACAAAGTCATCTGGTATATAATATGGACATGGAAGTAAGGCACCGTTTAATGGAAGTCCTTTAACAACAGCATTAAAATCTGAGGTTACATTTCCATAGTTAGATTTCCAAGTTAAACTTGAATCCCTATAGTAAATTCTCTGACTACTTGCCATATTGGTAGATGGATAAGTTACGGAAGATACTGCAGTTATTGCGGTCGTTGTAGCGTAGTGTGAATAGTTGCTGACTTGATCATGTTCAACACCAGCATATCCCATTTCTGCCGATCGGAAGGCTGGATTAGCGCCTTTCTGATAACTAGTACTTTCCACAATACCAGCAAGAGTTGATACAAACTCAATATTTGGCTGAGTAGTATTATTACCCGTTACTGGGTGTATCTGAGTTACTCCGCCCAAGAATAGTTCATCAAGATCCCAAAGATCGGTAGTAAAATGGTGTAAGAAAAATGTACCAAAAGTATTATCACTAATATGAGTTGATGATTTTGTAGGAGCTTTGTATGAAAATACAACAAAATTTGGATCAATAGATGACCTGTAAATATTGAGATCCAATTGGAATCCAGTATTTTTTCCAGTGAATAATTTATAATAGTCACTAGAATAATTACCAAATCTGTAATTTGGAGCACTATTTCTCAGTTGATTTGACCAGATAGAAATATTACTAGAGGTCAAAAACTGATTTCTTCCAATATCTGAACCTGGAGTTCCAGCAAATCGTTGACCATAACCATGACCACCAAAATAATTGGATGATGTACTAAACCAGCTTGGAAAATATTTTGGTCCGGCTAGTATAGAAACAACATCATTATCAAAAGTATCAGTTGCATGATTTACAGAAAACGCAGTGTATGTAGTTCCATATTTCTTGCCTGATTGTATTGTTCTTTTCAATACTCCAGATTGAGCATATGTGGTTGAGGATGTATTAAAATGTTTATCATGAAACTTAGTTTCGGATCCAAAAGTCTGATACGTAATATCTGCAGGGTCCGCTGGTTGAACTACAATATCAAACCAATATAGATGATAAGCAGTCGAATCAGTTTTTATCTTATATACGCCTTCTTGTCCAGGAGTAGGTCTCCAAGTAGTAACTGTTCCTGGAGTGGTGTTATATTGATTGGTTACGTTATATACTCTATTAGTATCTGCAGCTCCTACATTATTCCATGGCGCGCCATCTTGTGTTAGTCTATGACAAATATTGATATTATATGCGGTGCTAGTTTGATTATTAGTGATATTTAATGTGTCACCAACTTTAATCGTTATTGTTTTAGCAACACCTACTACTGCACCATTTCTATCTTCCCCAACGGCATCATAATAGTTAGAGAAAGTTACTGCATATGATACCGCATTATTAACACTGACAATTGGAACACTTGGTCTGATATACAAGTCTTCAGCTGCATATGCCGTTCCACCAATATCATCAGCAGCTAATACAAGCAATTCTCCACCAGTGTATCCATATCCAGGACAATTTAATGTTATTGCGCTGACTCTTCCCCTATATCTACTGACATTAAATGTTGCTCCAGTTCCTATACCAGATAAAGCCGTTGTTCTAACATCGTTCCAAGCATAAGTGGTATAGTTATTTTCTTTAGTTACATCATAACCGCCACCATAAAATGAACTAAATCCTACGGTTATTCCAGTTACTGCAGGATCATGCATTCCAGCCCAAGCAAATCCCCGTTCAAGTTGACAGATTACGTCAACCGCATTCCAAGTACCAACGTTTGCAGTATTAAGTCCGACTGTATGTTGAGTGATTGCCATTTATCTTTATGCCTCCAGTTGAAGAATGGTTAGGTAAGTGGTGATTGATTGGGTGTTATCAGAAAGATTTTTTATTGATGCGTAAATTGTGGTGTTTGCTGGTTCATCGAGATTACCTCCCATAACGAATGGACTCAAGATTTGATGAGTGGATATACCAGTAGTCACAATCTCTGCAACAACTCCGCTTCCTGGAGCGGGATCCTCTCCCACACTTCTAGATAAATCATTATCTCTAGATGCACTATCAGTATATAGTCTTAACCAGGAGTTAGTGGATAGACCAACTTTCATTAGTCCATAAGTCTTATCCCCAACAATATTGGTGAATCCAATACCAAGAGGAGCCAAGACAGAAGTTACACCAACAACAACCTTTCTTTCTCTGAGTGAACCACCAGAAGCAGAAACGGTTGCAATACCAGAAGTAGAATAGTCAACGTCAATTCCCTGTCCAAAGTTAATTGTCCTTGCAGAACCAACGTTGATTGCATCATCTACAACGACAATACCAGATCCAGTAGCATTAACATTGAGCAGAGCAGAACCATCAAGTGCAGGTAGTGCTCCATTTAATTGATTGGATTGTAGATTGGTAAGACCAGATGCATCTCCAGAGAATGTAGTTGCAGTAATAACTCCAGTGACGTTGATCGCTCCAGAGATTATTGTTGTGGCGGAACCTACATTCAAGTAGTTTGCAATGGTTACATTGTTATCAACCTGTAGATTCCTATAGACTCTTACGAGTCTGTCTGGTCCATCACCAGCACTATAAATTCTTAAAGTATCTCTAAGGTATGGTGGAATACCAGGATCAGTAGTCTTGAATACAAAACTACCCTGTTCACCAAACGTGTCTGTTCCAGTTGAGATACTGAATACAACCTCATCGGTTAGACTGGACTCATAGATTGTAGCCGCATCCGATAGACGTAGCCCATATCCATTTAACTTAACCTCACCCTTAAAGGATGCATCTCCACCAACAGTTAAAGTCGAAGTGGGATTTGTAGTTGCAATTCCAACATTTCCTAGAGTGTGGATACCTGCTCCAGTCTGGTTCCAGTAGTTTGGATTTGCAGTTACTGTTGCGACTCCAGCGGAGAGAGTTACATTAACGTTAGCACCAAAGTTTACCGTTGCAGCAACACCAAGAACAGATCCATCTTCTCTAATTTCAATACCCTGACCAGTTGCAACCACACCAGTCAGTAGAGATCCATCGAGTGCGGGTAACTGTCCAGTTAGATGAGAAGCGTCAAGAGTTCCAAACAATCCAGTAGCAGAAACAATACCAGCAACAGTCAATGCTTCTGTGATTAGAGTTGTCTTAATGCCTACATTACCATCAGAATTAATGTACTGTCTTACATTACCTTGCCCATCAGAAATAACTACATTGTTAGATAATGTTCTTATATCTAAGTCTGCAGACTGTCCTTGGAATGATCCAAGAATGACATTGTAATTTCCACTGGTCATCAATTGACCAGATCTATCACCAAGTCCTAGGTTATAAGATCCATTACTTACATTATATAAAGCATATTCACCTAGACCAATGTTATGCCCAGGACCACCACTTACCGAAGCAAGTGTTTGGTCACCTATTCCTATATTCCTTTGACTTCCAGTTCCTAAAGAGTTATTACCTATTTTTATATTTGTACTTGCTGGAATCTGTATCCTTCCACTGGTTAGTGTAGTTACACCAGAAACTCCAAGGTGTTGTACATGCAAACGTCCAGTGATATCGGTGTTTCCAAGAACATACAGAGTCGATTCTCCAGGAGCAAGTGTAGTACCAACACCAACTGATGAAGTAGTTCCAATACCAAGGACAGACTTTGTGAACGATCCAGTACCACCACTGCTACTGATGGTTGCGATTCCACCAGTTATTTGTACATCTACATTACTACCAGCAGTAATGGATGTAATTACTCCAGTTAGTTTGGATCCATCACCATAATATGAACCAATTACGGTTACACCAAAACCAATCGTCTCAAACTTTTTGGTGAGTCCATCATATAGTTCAACAGATCCACCAGCATTGAATACTGCAGCTGGATTATTATTGATGTCTACAATAGATACTGTATCACGAGACTTAATCTTATAACCAGTTCCATCATAATAATGTTCGGCGTCTGTTCCAGTACCAACCTTTAGTCTAATATTATCATAAAGATGAATACTTCCCAATGAAGTTGGATTGATCTTTATGTTTCCGTATACCTCAAGAGCTTCTGAAGCAATAGTTCCACCAACTGCAACAGCAGAGGTGGTTGTCAGACCAGTAGCATTCTTAGACCAATATGCCGTACCGTAACCAGCAGCAATCTCTGTGATAGCGATTGCAACATTTGTAATTCCACTAATCTTGCCAGTACCATCAACTGTTACGGATGGAACAGTAAAGCTATTACCATATGTTCCTGGGTTGGCACCAGTCAGTCCAGTAAGTCCACCACCATTACCACTGAATGATAATGCAGATATAATTCCCGAGAGATTGATAGTTGCATTTCCATCAATCGCATCTGCAATGTCTGCTCTATTTGCTCTTGGAGCAACAACCTGTTGGGAGTATGAAAGGATTGACCAACTATCTCCGTCTATGCCAACAATCCAGTCACCAGAGTACACACTGGAGATACCTGGATTAGTATATGTGGCTATACCTACATCAGTACCACCTTTAGATACAATGAAGTAATCACCAGTATTGATACCCACACTGGGAAGAGTTAGACCAATACCAAGATTTGTTCTACCCTGTCCAACAATGGTCAGTCCAGTAATTATACCAATAACAGCATCATAGAATCCAACAATATTGAGGTTGGTTCCTAGTGAGTTAATTTGTGCTTGAAGTATACCAACATCAACAGCAGTAGAAATACCCGTTAGTTTGGATCCGTCACCCCTGTATGAGGTTGCAGTAACGATCCCGTTTACAACAAGACCAGACTCATCAACAACCTTCGTGATGAATCCAGTATCGTTTGTAAAAGCAGATAATGCGGTTGGTCTGTTTGTAAGATTTAAATAATTTAGATAGTAAGATGGTAACTGACCATTTAGTTTTTGCGAGTCGCTAGATATACCAGCAGTATTCGCATAACCAGAGTTGGAGGAACTCCCTGAAGGTGGTGAAATAGTTAATCCATCACCAAGGATGGAATAGATCTCATTAAAGTTTGCGTTTACCTTTAATGCGCCCTGTCTCAGGGTATCCCCAGTACCGTCATTACTAGTAGCTCCAGTATTAATTAACTGTTTAGGCATTATTGACAGGGACTACACATATCAAGTATTTATTAAGTGTAGTCCCCCCAGGATTACAATTGGAACCCAGCGAACGAGTCCTTCTCCAAGTCTTGTTTAATGCCACCGATAAGATATGATTCAACTTCAGTCTCTTGAGGAGCAACCTGAAGACCCTTGGAGGAGATCCAGTGTTCAGTCCAAGGAAGTGGATTGTTCTTTGCGGGAATGTCGAAGATGGGTTTCAAACCAATCGCCTTCATACGACGATTCGCAATCCATTCAACATACTGAAGTAGAAGTTTATCATTAAGGCCAATCATGGAACCATCTTTGAATAGGTATTGTGCCCATTCTTTTTCTTCCTCTACGGCCTTTCTAAACATCTCAATTACATTCTCTTCTTCCTCTTCTGCAATCTTCAACATGTCTGGATCATCACCATCTTTCCATTTGTTGAGGATGTTCTGAGTTAGAACTAGATGCTGGTTTTCATCCCTGGCGATGAGGGATATGATTTTAGCAGAGCCTTCCATGAGTTTGAGTTCTCCGAAGGCGAAAGAACATGCAAATGATACATAGAATCGTATACCTTCCAGAATGTTGACATTCGCAACTGCTCTGTAGAGTTTCCGTTTGAGTTCATAGAGTTCTTCTTTTGCGTTAGGAACCCCCTCCAGATTATGCTGCCACTGGCGTCCAGACCCATATTCCTGGGCAGCATTTATAAACTCATTGTAAGATTTAGTAACCGATTCCGCTCTGGATAGGATCTGTTTATCATCAAGAATGGTGTCGAAGACTTCAGTCGGATCGGAATAAACATTCTTGATGATATATGTATAAGAACGAGAATGTATCATCTCCATAAATTCCCAGGCAGTCATAGAGGCTTCCAGTTCTGGGAGAGAACAATAGGGAATGAAAGCCATTCCAGGACCACGACCTTGAACGGAATCGAGAAGAATCTGATACCTAAGATTTGAAGTAAAGATATGTTTCTGTTCGGGACGCAAAGATTGATAGTCAGCGCGATCCTTTTGAAGAGAGACCTCCTCAGGTCTCCAGAAGTATCCTAGTTGTTGTTGAGTAAGTTTTTCAAAGATAGGATACTTGTAAGAATCATATCTTTGGACTCCCAAAGGAGCCCCAAAGAACATTGGTTGTTTCTTAGTATCAACCTTGTTACGGTTGAATACTGTCATTCCTTCTGGTAGTTTCTCAGATCTTACAAGATTCACAGTCTTCCTCCTGGCTTTCGATATCGTTGATTAGTTGTTCTAGAGCTAATTTCTTTTCGTCAATCTCGTCACTCTTCATATCATTTGTATTCTGATAGTAAGAAGTCTTCCACCCGTACTTGTAAGTAGTTAAGAAGTCCTGAGCAATGACTTGCATAGGAACTTCATTATTGGGATAGTTCTCAGGATTGTAAGACCAGTTTCCACTAATTGCTTGGTCAAAAAACTTTTGCATTACAGCAACAATCTTTATATATCCTTCGTTAGATTTCATGTCCCAAAGAAGCGTGTAATTATTCTTCAGAGTTTGGTACTGGGGAACAATCTGTTTAAGAGGACCTTTCTTGGACTTCTTAATGGACAAGTAATCTCTGGGTGGTTCGATTCCATTTGTTTCGTTTGACACAACGGAACTGCTCTCCGATGGCATTTGTGCGGACAGTGTGCTGTGTCTGAGACCGTCTTTCTTGATAGCATCGCGTAGACTATCCCAATCATAGTGGTATTGCTCCGAGGTGATTTCGTCTACATCTTTCTTGTATGTATCGATAGGGAGAATACCATCGAAGTATTTTGTGCGAGGGAATTCCGCACAAGCACCCTTCTCCCTAGAGAGTTGATTGGAGGCTTTGAGAAGATAATACTGGAAGGCTTCCGTGAGTCTGTGTACAGCGTCCCAGGCGTCCTGTGAGTCGTACTTCCACCCATGTTTAGCAAGATAATGCGCCAGACCAATATAACCGATTCCAAGGGATCTACGACCCAATGTGGCGAGTTCTGCGGCTTTGACTGGATATCTTTGGTAATCGATGAGTTCATCAAGGGCACGAACAGAAAGGTCACAAAGACTTTCTAGTTCATCTACATCTCTTAGTTTACCTACGTTGATTGCAGAGAGAATGCACAGAGCAATCTCGCCATCAATTGCATCAATATGTTGAAGAGGTTCAGTTGGAAGAGTGATCTCCTGACAAAGATTACTCATGTTCACCTTATCCTTGAAGGAAGAGTGAGAGTTACAGTGGTCGATGTTCATGATGTAAACACGACCAGTCTCTGCACGTTCTTTTAGAAGGTCCAGAATGAGTTCCTGAGCTCCGATAGTCTTTCTTGGAACAGACTGATCTCGTTCATAAGACTCATATAGACTGTCAAATCCATCAGTGCCAAAAGCATCATACAAACCAGGAACGTCATGCGGAGAGAAGAGGGAAATCTCTGCGTTGCGGATGAATCGTTCATAGAAGAGTTTGGAGATTTGGATACTGTAGTCTAACTTACGAACTCGATTATCTTCGGTTCCTTTGTTATTTTTTAATACTAGGATATCTTCTATTTCTTGGTGCCAGATTGGGAAGTGGACTGTCGCGGATCCACCTCGTATGCCATTTTGCGTGCAACATCTGACAGTTGCTTCAAACTTCT
>Ga0222714_10005993_pt1 | contig 11432 bp, 7 predicted proteins | sample C33_3DmetaG_FD_165048 | JGI IMG/M metagenome (GOLD analysis project Ga0222714, IMG submission 165048) | Estuarine water microbial communities from San Francisco Bay, California, United States - C33_3D | ecosystem: Environmental > Aquatic > Marine > Unclassified | place: USA: California... | reverse complement strand
GCGTGATTGTTTCGCCCGTTATCGCACGCCTTCGTCCCCGTTAGTGACGCAGCGCTATCCACCCGATGGGATGGCGACGACCGAAACGACCGCGGACGGCGGCTAGGGTTGGAGAGATCCACCAATCACGACCCCATCGATCGACGCCCACTCCGATCCCTCGAGCACATGACATTCATATCGTTGAAATCCACGTACACTATGGGACCGACCTCGCCGGGACGACCACGCGCCCATGGCCCGTGGTGGCCAAGACAGACGACGCTGGCTGCGGCGACCAAAGGGCGTCGGAAATTCGGTGCGCGAATGAATGGGCGCGTGGGTTGGCGCGCACTGGACTCGGGGCACGGCACACGCATACACGCATACACTGTACGGCGCGTGCGCGTCACTGGACATATATATTTATTCGCACGCACGCACGCACCGCGCGCAGTGATGTCCACCGAAGAAGCCGCGCGCGAGGACGACGCGGGCGCCCAAGTGGTGCCAGCGCCGAACGATGCAATTCACCACGATGGGCAGCCTCGAATGATGCACGAAGCGGCGTTATGTGGGAAATTCTTTTCCATTCATGGGTGTGCATACGGGGATGATTGCCACTTCTCACACGTGTACTACCCTGGTATGTTACTTCCGCCTCCACCCGCACCGCTACCGTACGCGTACGCGATGGGTGGACCCCAGAGCGCGGGGAATGAAAAGATGAAGACTCGATTGTGTCGCAATTTCAATTCACCCGAGGGGTGTAGGTTTGGCGATCGGTGTGTTTTTGCGCATGGTGAGGAGGAATTACGGAGTGAAGAAACCAACATAGCTTTAGCAGAAACCACGATGGCGATGGGTAACATGGGAGGGTTCATGATGCCCCATTACGGTACGTCGGGACGCGCGCGTCGAGCCACCTCGAAAACAAACACGACACACATTTCTGCTTTACCTTGCTACGGGACAACGACCACCGACACTAACATGTTTTGCGTTATTTTAACAGAACACTCGATATTGGTTCCAGTCCATCCCACGCATGTGGGCATCATCGTCGGCAAAGCTGGATCAAATTTGGCAAAGGTGAGCTCACTTTCGGGGGCAAAGGTTTCACTTTTGGGCGCCGAGCACGTCAATCCCGATGGTAACCGCCTGTTGCGAATTGCGGGGAGTCCTTTCGACGTGCAGCGTGCGCAACAGCTTATATATAGTCGTTTAAGTTCTATCACAATGCGAAGCAAGGTGGGTGGACACACTAGAGATCATCGTAACGGCAAAGAAGGTGGGCAGCCAAAGGCTTTCAAGACGAAAATGTGCGCAAGTTGGGAAGCCACAGGAACCTGTTCTTTCGGGGAAAACTGTCACTTCGCACACGGCGAAGAAGAAATACAATCGGTGAACCAGAGGAACACGAATGGTACATCTAATGCGAACCCAGAGGCGGAGGTAGACGAGCCGTAGTGCTCGCGTTGTTTGTTTTGAGCGAGGCGGCGTTGTCATGCAGTCAGCAGTGAAAAAGACTGTAGATGAGCTCATCTTTTGCTTGTTTTCCTAGCTCGTATATATTTGTTTATGTACGGTAACGAGTTGCAATAAATACCACACTAGTCTCACGAATATAGCGCTCATAGCGCGCACGCGCCACGCCTGAGATACCACACTCACCGACTCGCGGGAGAGCCTGTCTGGTACCATGACAGACGCTACATTCTCGGAAAAGTTCAGCGTTCATAAAAAACGTGTCAAACATCCAAATTATCCTGAATGCGAGACGGACTTATGGTGGATCGTCAAATATACGTCCGACTGGGACCAGGAAAAGGCGGAGGAGTTGTTGACGTGTGGGGAGGATGAGGGCGTCATGTCGCCTTACGTGCGCGTATGGGACCTTCGAAAGCCAGGTCTTAATAGTGGTGCACTCTCTATTGATCACACATGGACTCCTGTGAATCTTCGCGGAATGGGGTTAGGCGAAGAGGTTGTGCGTGCGGTTGAAACGTTCGCCAAACTCTACGTCGGTGGTGACTTTCACGTTGAAGCCACGTGTTCTTATGCGCAAAAAGTTCTTAGCAAGGTGGCAAAGTAGTACTACATAGATCCTAGTCCTAGAAAACATCTTCGTCATCTTCGTCATACTCAACCTCTTGAGGCGCCGCTATTGTTTCCTTTTCCCAGTCTTTCAATTTCCCACGGCCAAGCATGAAGTCGTCTTGCAAAAAGCTCGCTTTTGTCGCTCCACTGTCAGCCTCTGTTTTCTCATCTTTTTTAGTTTTCGCCTTGTCACCTCGGAGTTCTTCGAGAAACTTTGTTTTAGAAATAAGTGCATCTTTTCTACGCATTGTTTTAGCCTTTTCGGCATCACGTTGTGCCTTCCCAACGGCGTTAAATAACCGCACAACGCCCTTTGTCGCGGTGTGATGCAAACGTCGTTCAAGCGTATCACTCTCGAGATCGCGTCCACGAGGTTGAGGTACGACATGACCACGAAATTTGAGCTCTACTTTTGCTCGTTTGATCCGACGTCTTTCCTTCTCTTCAGCTTTGGCTTCAGCTTCATCTTGTCGCTGTTTCTTTGACTTCGGCAACATTTCCGCCACCGCCGCTGCGCTCGACTCCTTGTCACCAACTAATGTTTGAAAAGCTCTTGACATTCCCATCACGTGACTTGAAACCGGACGAGCTAATGTCTCTTCATCGCTCTCTTCGTCGTCGTCTTCGCCATCTTCTACGCTGTCGTCGTCGTCGTCGTCGTCGTCGTCGTCTGCGTCCTCCGCGCCGTCGTCATCCTCATCCATGACAAACTCGTCGTCATCAAACCCTTCGCTTTCGGAATCCTCCTCCTCCTCGTCGTCCTCGTCGTCTTCGCCATCATTATTTTCGCCATCGTCCTCGTCACTTCCGTCGTCTTCCTCCCCCGACGTCGACACCGATGGGTCCTCGTCCTCGTCCTCGTCCTCGTCCTCGTCCTCGTCCTCGTCCTCGCGCCGTCTGGTTCTCATATCGCACTCTGGCGTGTTCGTTCGGTGTCACCCACAACCTCCGCCGTCGTCGTCGTCCGATGTCGTCGTCCGATGTCGTCGTCGCGTCGTCGCGTCGCGTCGTACAGTGCCGTACCGTGTCGTCGTCGTCGCGCAATGGCGATGGCGGCGGCACGCCTCGAGACGTTTTGGTGGGACATGGATACACACAATGACGGATTTCACTTTCTCGTGCATCGCATCGTTTTAAACGACTCTGTGCACCTCACACCGCTGCAGTTGACGACGAGACCACGCACGCGCGAGAGCGTGGGTTGACGATACGACACAGTCGGCGGACGAAACGCTCAGTGAAACATGTCTCGACACGCCCAGCAGCACAGCGTCGATGCCACCGAAGCGGCGTTTCGCGAGTGCTATGAACTCGTGGAAGAAATGACAAAGATTTACGCCAGCGACGAGGATGTGCTGCGAGTGAGACAGATTGAAAGCGCTCGAGAAGAAATACTACGAACGTGTCAGGCGAGAGAAGAACACATGGCCGGAGTGATAAAGGAAATGGCCCGACGAGTACAGATTGCTGAACGTAAAGCGGTTTTACCACCTGCGGCTATGGCGCAACGCGAACGGTTGTTGAAACTCGAAGCGGAAAAACGGGCGGCTGGGGAGTACCTCTCGACGATGGAACGAGAGGCACAACAACTTGAACGTGAACAAGAAGAGTTAGCGAAGCGAGCAGCAGAGCTAAAACTTCAGAAACAGCATCTTGATTCAGTCATAAACGAAGAAATTCCTTCGACAAAACGAGAAGTGAGTTTATACGCGCACATCTCAAACATCGCTTGGCACTATGAAATCGTCGATCGTATCTCTGGACACGTCAACGCCAAGGCGAGCCGAGATGTTCGAAAAATTGACATGCCAATCAGACCCGGGAACGAGTTCTACGTAGCGAATGAGCTTTGGGAAATGATGGATTAGCTTTAGTCCTTGTTTAGTCTTGTAGCACGCACATTTGCAAATCAGAAAACGACAAAAGAAACGATTGTCGTCCAAGCGCTCACTTCTGCACTTCGCTCGTAACCGCACATTCACTTTCATAACGCGACGGGCGTAAGTTTTGATTGTCACGTTACATGCGCTCTGGCTTCGAGTTGATGTGCTTGTGCAACACTGGACTACAGGGACAAAAGCGCGCCCCGCACAGGGTGACGCTCGCGGCGCGCGGGTACCGGTGCACATGTCAGGACTCGCACGGGAACCAGACCTAGAACGTTGTCTTTATGACGCTTACGTACACACGGAGAGTGTCGTCACGGAGGCTCATAACGACGTCGAAGTGGACAAAGATGCCTCGCCAGCAACGACCAGGAGTTGGTCTACCTTGCAGACGCTAGCTCAGACTTTCACTCGGCGAAAGGAAATCGATAATGGAGAACGGAAAATGATGAGAGCTACAGCTCTCGCATCGACGTCGAATGGTGACACGTTAAGCGTTGTCGCTGGAAGGAGCGTTCAAACTTTCCGCGCAGATGATGACTGGCACGTTCCGAAAGGAGGTGTTCACAGAGCGCAAGTTCAGTCTATCTCTTGGGCTTCCGATGGTCTAGCGTTCGTGATTGTTCAACCGGCAAAGTTAAGTGTGGCCACACGCGTAGGAGAAATTGTATACGAGCGCGATGTGTCAGCTGCACCAATTGCCTTTGCGGCGCTGGCGTTGCTCAACGAAGAAGCGTATGACTTAATAAGCGTCAACCTTGTGGGAACACCGGCGTTGATTACTCAACGCGTCGAACTCGTTCATGGTGCTGCGGTAGGTAAAACTATATCTAGAATGTTTGGTGAGGGTTTGAAAAAGATCGACTGCGCAAGTTGGTTGGAAAAAGATCGTACGCTCGTCGTTATTAGTCGTCAAAAATCTCTGCCGTCAACAGTAGTGACGACATGGAAGTATTTTGACGGTTCAGACAAAAGCGATGCCGCTCTGATGCATTTGAAAACTATAGATTTCGGCATTGACTTGACCCCAAGGCGAAGTATCTTTGAAACTCCGCGTGTATTATTATCGCTGTCAGTTTTTCATGAAGGCAGCGAGTGTTTGAATTTAGCCATAATATCTGAAACGGGCGCATTGAGCGTAGTTCAAATTTCAAAGAACGGCGAGTATGCCACGAAACTCAATTTTTATCGCAACGTGTGCGCCGCTGCATGGTGGTCATCCGAAGCTATTGCTATTGCACTACGTAACGGTGAAGTGATAGTCGAGAACGTATCCACCGGACGGCGCATACTTGGAGACGCACCCGAATGCTTTGAGACGGTTGCCGGCATGATTTCCGTTCCACGGAACGTCGACGGCACTCGGCGTGCTAGAATTTTATTGATGGAACGTCCTAAAACTGGTGGTTGGAGACTTATTTCACTCAACGAGCGTACTCCACTTGAACTGGTACACGCCCACATGGATCTCGAAGAGTGGGGCTCAGCCTTGATGTTAGCACGTCAGCATGGTTTAGACACGGATCAAATCTACAAAGCAAGGTGGACTAGTTCGCCGGCATCGATCGAAGGTATGTCTGATTGGTTGTCGCGCATAAGCGACAGACCGTGGGTAGTAGTGCAGTGTCTAATCGCGTGTGCGACGTCATATGAAACGCAGCGTCACATTTTGGTTTATGGTTTGAAAGAAACTGACACGCAAGCGAAAAAAATACAAAACTCTATAAACAACGAGCCGGAGTGGAGTTGGTGGGTGAAGTTGCGTTTGGTGTTGCTTGGTGCGTTGGATCGAGCAGATACGGTCCACGAGATTTGCAATGGTGGATTTTCTCCAAATATGTACCAAACTTTGCGGCAATCGACAATCTTGGATGCGGCCATGAACGCAGCGTACTCCAGTGACTTGTTTTCGCTGAAGATAATTTTCAAGCGCCACGCGAGTTGTTTGATGCTGCGAATATTTGATGTACTTGACGCGCTGCCAGAAACATGCTCCGTTTCGTCCTACGAAACTCTCTTGCCTTGGTCTAACAATTATGTCTCGGATCAAGATTTTCATTCCTCAAAACTTAGAGCACACGATTGGGCGGAGTCGGAATACTACTTGCATCATATTGATTCAGCGCAAGCTCATGATCACGAGGAGTTAAATCGTAGGGCTGATGTGTGCCAAGCAGTGACTGACATTTTGCAAAGAGAGAACGTTTCACAACGCTGGCTGCAAGAAGCCACGGAGGAGTTATGTCTGATTAGGCAACGAACTCACGGATCACAAATGCCATCATCCAGAGATATGGAGACGTGGGTCATACGAAGAGCTTGTGAGATGGACACTGCATTAGGTCAAATCACAAGCGCTCGTCAAATTTTACAATCAGCGGCAACAGGGCTGCAGTCGCAAACATTGATAGACTATGCTTTCGCAGCATCGATTTTGGAAGCTGCTGTGATGACTGTTTTTGTTGAAGATGACGTGGTTGTTGAAAGCTCTCTAAAGGAATTCTTGGCAGGTAATACTTTTGAAAGGCTGAATGTACTTTTCACATTGCTGAGCGAGAAAAACGTGACGAGTATCATGTCAGGAGCAGTTCGCGATTTTATAGATCACGTGAGTCACAATTCTGATGAGAGAGTATGTGAGATATTACAGAGGTGGATTTTGAGTGCTTCTGAAAATGCACAATATTCTTCGATGTCACACGTTGTGCGTTGGTTTTCATCTTCAAAGGAGTCCATAGATGTTGTTGGTGGCGCTGAGGCTCTTGCGGCCGTCGTTGCCGAAGCTTCGCTCTGTCAGCGCGATATTGACAACAGTTCTTTGTCTGCATTAGTCGATATGCTGAATGATTTGCCAGAGTCTGTTTCAGGCGTTCCGGTAGCAAAAACAGCACTATTTCGACTTCGTGCATGTCACTTGTTACGGCTGCGTGGACTAAACATATCACTTGAGGCTATTATCAGCGCTGAAAGAAGCGAATCGCAAGCTTTGGATATAATCAGGACCTTCATCAGTAGTTTCGTTGAGAATTCTGAAGGTGAAACTACGACAAACTGGTCAATACTATGGAAAGAGCTCTTGTCGTTGCAAAGTGGGGTGTTTCATCGCTGTCTCACACACGATGAAATTCTCAGCCTACTAGTACGCTCACAACTAGAGCATGGAGATTGGCCACACGCTAAAGCACATATTCCAGCAAGCGGTACCGCAGGCACAGTAGGTGCTCTCGTAGGTGGTTTAAAAGAGCTTAGTGGCTCAGTTTCATCGATTCTCCCAGTGTCTGCAGCCGAGGACGTCATTTGCGCCGTCAGTGCTCAATTTATGCAGCAAGCACGTGATATCGAAGATAAATATGCTTTGGATGCGGAAAAGTGCCTAAAACTAATGCCTCTGAACGCCACCGTCTCATTAAAACTAGAATTCGTCAGTGCTTTACGTTCTCTTGCACTGTTTGGTGTCCGTCGACCACCAAAAGACGTCAGTGGCGAAGTTGCGCTGCAAATGGTACTTGAAAGCTTGGTACAGTTTCCCGAGTCATATCGGTCACCCGACGAACTACAGTCAATCGCACTGCGGCTCGGTGTGACAGATACTGATAATCAGCATGCGATCCTGCTCGCGACTGGTCTCAAGGCTTTTGAACTTAGTGATTTGAGAGCATCCGTCGCTACAGCTGTTCGACTGGTGAGACGCAACTACGCGCCATCATGGGAGTTATGCGCTAAAGTTGCACGTGCTTTACCGTTAGATGATGAGTCTATCATTAAGAAAGGAACGTTGCTAGCGTTTGCAGTTGCGCACGCCAACAAAGACGTTCTTCCTAGTCTACTGAGTGATTGGCAAAGTACGCAAGCGTCGGAAATGTTCAAGAAGTTTGAAAAATGCACCGCGGACCCTGACACGCAATCATTTAAGCCAAATATCGAAGGAATTTTGGCCAAAATAGCAGATATTACAGCGATGCAGGCAAATATGCGCCCAATTGTTAACTTGTTTACACACAAACCATGTCTGGGTAATGCTCTTGATATTATTTTCAAAACGAAAGATGAGAAGGCAAAGGAAGCGGCTGGCGCGATGGCTTATGCTCTTGGCATTCATGGCGTGCATTCGTCAGATCAAATTTTATCGATAATTGCGACTCAGACAATCTTAGAAGTTGTGAAGTCCTTATCGATTGAGGAGCTGGGAGTGGATACGCCGCCATCATCAACGTGGCCGTCAATTGCCATCTTGCTCATCATGCGAGATGCGCGCGCTGTCTCAGACGTTATTGATAATATAGCAAGTGGAATTCAGGAGCGTCTAGTGTTACAAACAGTTTTGAATCTAGGAACTTGCGTGCACGCGTTGCGCGCACTTCGTTCGGTCGATTCGCACCTACAGCTCCCGATTCAGACCTCGCTTTTACTGGCGCAGGTGTCGGAAGTTAAAAATAGAGAAAATTTCGACGAAGACGCTGATGTATGCTTTGCAAAGCAATTCAATTCCAGTCTCAGCTCGGTTGTTGACGCTGAGTGGCTCGCTAAAGCCATTCCGGAGATTGATGCCGGTGCGTTCACGTCGAATACTGCAGACTATCGCAAACGTGCAATCTTAGCTCTCGCGGCTGGAAGCTCACGTCTGGTCAGAGTTGGTGAATCGCTCAAGCATGCTCTTCGACTTGCGCATGCGTATGAAGTAGACGAGTACGACGTTTACGCGGCCCACAGCGCTGTTTTAGCTTCCGACAACAAGCACGACGTAGTGCAGGCTGCACAAACTTTGAAGGAAGTCCTTCCCAAATTTCGTGGAAAAAGTTTGGATATAATTTACACGTCAACGTGGAAAAGTTTGCCGAGTCACGGACATCAGGGATATGAATCGATGCGGGCGTACTTCGACGTGCTGCATGCGTGCAAGAGTATCAACATGAGAGACCATAGTGATTTATTGGTAGCGATGGAATTGATTGCAGTTGCGTGTCCGGAAATCGACTTGAAACTTTTCGTTGATGCGCGTGGCCGTGCATCAAAGACAAATACCGCTGACGTTTTGGATGCCATCAAACGAGATGTGTGTGCTGAAAGTAATCGAACAAATTCTTACCAAAAACTTATGCTGGCAAATCTTGTCAAGGCAATCAATACTTTACCTGACACAAATGCAGCACTCAATTCACAAAACGTACATTTTTCCGCAGTTTGTTCTATTTTGTCGCCACCGGCTGGAGAGTGTCGTTTAAGTTCTGCACAAAGGTGGGCACGAGTTGTTGATAGTGGCGCATTGGATAAAATTGGAGAAGATCATGCGATGGAAATGGCTCATTGTCTAAGTGCGTGCGCGCCGACTGATCAACGTTCGAAGGAATTGAACAAATTTGCATCCGAAATTTCTACATCGTTGCAACTCAAGGCGCTGGATTACGTGCTTGGTAAGCTCGATACCTCAAAGTTAACGGCAATTCCAGATGTATTAGACGTGCGCAACCGTCTCAGTTTCGTTAACGATGTAGCCATGAAAATGCCAGAGCTTGACGCTCATTTACTTCAAATCTTGACGAGCGATTCTAGGGAGAATCAGACATTATCAGTTATTATTGAGAGATGGATAAGTCGAGGCGCGACATTCAGTCAAATTTCAACTCTCGTATCTATTGCTGGACAAGGAGAACTACAGTGCATGAAAGTAGATATTGATGTTACCGACGTTATCATGCAGACTCTAGACAAAGCTCTGGTGCGCTCATCAAATCAGCTTGGTAAAGTCTTTGATATCGTGGAAAAGACTCTTTGGGGAGAAAATGATCTCGACGCTCTTGCTACGGCACGCACGCGTGCATTTGCCAAGCTCAAAGAACACGTCGCGTCGAACGATGGTTCTTCGATTTCAGACGCTTGTGCAAGTATTCTTGAATTGATGTCAAATATCATGTCTGGTGATAAGATTTGGCCAGGATGGGCATCCTCAAATCACGGTGACGGCGTTGTTCACATCGTCAGCATGCGCACAGCGGCGTTGCTGGCTCCGTTTGTCGGATGTCCGATCCCTTGTGAGGAGGATGTGCGTGATGATGCCGCGATGTGCGAATTCTTTCGAAATTCTATACTCGCTCAGGATTGCATACCTTTTGACGTGCTTTCTCAGCTGTTGACCATGTGGGCTGGTTATACTCAATCAAAGCTTGCGCTGAAACCCTGCTGGCTGGCCGCCGTAGAACGCGCATTGTTGAGCGGTACCAACAATGACGCATTGAATATCTTGAGTTTCTTGGCGGAGCAGATTCTCTGCACCTCATCTTCAGGATTGTTTTCAATGGCAGATGTGGCTCAAATTCTAGAAACCGCACAGAAAACGTCGGGAATGGACACTGCTTTGGTCGAAAAGTTGAGGCTTTTAATAGATGCGCAAGGCATTGATCCTACCGCTTGCGAGCTGAAAGAAATTTTAGATTTGGATATGATTATGTTGGCCATATATAGAAATCGAATCGCTTCGATTGTGATGATTGATTCGGTCATTTGTGATCAAGTTGTGTCATTAGTATTGACACACCGGAGAGGTCGCGACGTTTTGATGCCACATATTTTGGCAGCCGTCACGAGGGAAAGAATGTTCAATTTGGCGTGCAACCTTGCGCTACGCCTTACTACGTCTACTCTTGATTTGTTCAGAAATGATATTGAAGGAAGAATTTTCGTATTACGCAAGCAGCTTTACGCCAGGGTGCGGAAAGGAAACGTCGATATACCTCAAGCAACGAAGGTGGAACAAACAACACGCCTGCATGATCTACTTTTGAGTGAGCTGACTTCCACACTGCACACGGCGTGCGCAGCAGCATCAGGAGCGCTTGAAATTGCACTAGTATCATAGTGTGCGCGCTTAGACCTAGGCTCCCTAGGTGATGTTCGAACCATCCACGCGAACTTACCTCGACAGGTGGAGGAGATCAAAACATCACACCATCAACTTCTGCCTGTGCTGATGTGAACGACCACCACGCGTGAAACGTTGGAGTTCTTGTTCATGTTACCTCATATAAGTGTATTGTAGTTCGACATGTACTTTTATTTATCACAAAACTAAAAGGCTTTCACACGTACATGAGGTTCGTACCGTTCAACGACAACTCATAAACACAACAAGAACAACAACAAACAATAATAGCATCAAAGACAACTCGTATTCCAGCAACAATAGATTCATAACCAAAAAGTTCGAACAGGTTTTCCATGCGCGCTACTGTTTCCAGCAGCGAAAATCGCTCGACATACATATATTATCATGATCAAAATTGGACGCGCTGAGCAGCCCTTGAAGCATCGTACACCAAAAAACTGACGCGTGCTGCTGCTCATCTCGCGTGAACTCGCCCTTAGGCGAGCCTACAACATCTTGAGGTAAAAGTCACCAGGTGCAGGTGGCCAGGTGTACAATTGCACGTCGTCGACGCAGATGGAAACTCCATTTATGTCGACGTCCGTCTT
>Ga0222714_10005992_pt1 | contig 11432 bp, 10 predicted proteins | sample C33_3DmetaG_FD_165048 | JGI IMG/M metagenome (GOLD analysis project Ga0222714, IMG submission 165048) | Estuarine water microbial communities from San Francisco Bay, California, United States - C33_3D | ecosystem: Environmental > Aquatic > Marine > Unclassified | place: USA: California... | reverse complement strand
GAGTTCGACGACGGGGAGGCCGACGTGCGAGCCACGTCAGACGAGCCGAATTCCCGCATCGCCCGATTCGACCCGTCCGATCACGACGAAGGGACCGTCACGCGTCACGACGTCGTCGATCGAGGATGGATCGACGGCAGCCAGCAACCCACCTGATGTCTGCGGATCGAAGACCACCGTCTCGAAGGCCACGTCAACCGACTTCTCACGCTCGACGTGACGCTCGACAGCCTGTCGATTACGTGCGTCTCCGCCGGTCTTCACTCCCCGACGCGCCGCATCGAGGGTGTCGACATACAGCGGCAACGAATGAGTCTCGACCACGAACGTCGCACCAGCCCGTTCGGCCATCTCCCAACCATGACCGGCCAGACCAAATCCGGTCACGTCGGTGACGGCGTGGACTCCGGATGCGGCACGAAGGATCTCGCTCGCCCGACGATTGAGAGTTCGCATACCTGCGATCGCGTCGGCCTTGGCGCGATCTGAATCGCACGCGAGTGCCACACCGGTACCGAGGGGCTTCGACAACACGAGTACGTCGCCGGGTCGTGCTCCCTCTTTACGGAAGATTCGCTCGGGGTGGACCACCCCCTGAACGGCCAGACCGAAGATGGGCTCAGGATTTCGAATCGTGTGTCCCCCGGCCACCGAACCCCCGGCCTCGGCGACCACGGCGGCCGCCGCGTCGAAGATCGCGACGATTGCTTCGCGCGGGAAGTGTTCCGGGAAGGCCGCCACGTTCACCGCCATGATCACCCGACCGCCCATGGCGAAGACGTCACTGCAGGCGTTGGCTGCCGCGATGGCTCCGAAGTCGACGGGGTCGTCGACGAGAGGTGGGAAGAAGTCAGTGGTGCTCACGATGGCCACCTCGTCGCTCACCTGGTAGACCGCCGCGTCGTCGAACGGAGCCAACCCGACGATCAACCCGGGATCGTCCGATCTCGGTAGCTCGTCGACCAGGCCGGCCAAGAGGTCCTTGCCCCACTTGGCCGCGCAACCGCCACAACTCGTCCATTCGGTGAGTTTCAGTACATCGCCCACGAGGCGAGTGTAGAAGCGCACTACTGTCAGGGATCGTGTTCACCATCGGCAACTACCGATTCACCGAACGCGATGCTCGCAACACCCTCCTCAACGCGAGAACGATCATCGAAACGATGGCTGCCGCACATACCGAGGGGACGATCGACCACCTGTGTTCACGAATCGACGACCTCCTCGCCGGTGTCGATCCGCTTCGGGTTCCTCGCGCCGATCTCGAGTCGCTTCTCACCTCGGTGTGGGCCACGCTCGCCGCCGGTCCAGCGACTTTACGAGCTGCGGGAGCCACGCCAACTCGCCAGGTCGGTCACATCGAACGCATCAACACCAGTCGCGGTGGAGTCCCGAAGTCACCGATCGACGAGGCGTACGTCGACTGGGACGGCCTCCACGGCGACGTACAAGCAACGCGCGAACACCACGGTCGCCCGTTCCAGGCTCTCTGCCTCTGGTCGGCTGAGGTGATCCGGCGTCTGGCCGACGACGGTCATCCGATCTTTCCGGGTGCAGCGGGCGAGAACGTCACGATCGCCGGCATCCCGTGGGAACACGTCGTCCCAGGTGTTCGCATTCGACTCGACGACGTGGAGTGCGAGGTGTGGGCCTACGCCGTGCCGTGCAAGAAGAACGCCCAGTGGATGAGCGACGGGGACTTCACGCGTCTGCACCACGACCGCGCCGCCGAGACGGGCGTGGCGATCAGTCGCGTCTACGCCACGGTGACGAAACCCGGCACGATCCGATCGGGTGCCGAGGTCGTCCTCGAGCCGTGAGGTAATTGCGAATCGATCGAACGATTCACATGGGGGGCCCGCCCCACGCCGGCACTCCGGAGGGGACGTCGCCGAACAACTCGGCTTTGGCGGCGGCGAGCGATTCGACCGTCCACTGTCGGCCGCCGGCGACGATCGAGTGCGAGATCTCGGTCGGACGAATGCGGTGGACTTGATCCCCCAACACGATGAAGGTCTGACCGCTCACATCGGAGGCCTCATCGCTCGCGAGGAACGCGACCATCGGGCTGATGTTGGCCGGGTCGTACTTGTCGAAACCAGTGTCCGGCTTGGCGAACTTCGGATTCACCTCGGTCATCGGGGTGCGCGCTCGTGGAGCAATGCAGTTCACGGTGACGTTGTAACGACCGAGTTCACGCGCGAGGACGAGTGTCATCGTGATGATGCCACCCTTCGCCGAACCGTAGTTGCCTTGACCGGGACCTCCGAAGAGTCCGCTCTCGCTGGTGGTGTTGATGATGCGACGCTGGGGCAGCACACCGCTTTCACCAAGCGCCTTGGCCGCATTGCGCCAGTGAACCGCGGCGAAATGCGACGGGGCGAAATGCCCCTTCAAGTGGACGTCGACCACGCTGTCGAATTGTCCCTCCTCCATCGAGAAGCTCATGGCGTCTCGGATGAAGCCGGCATTGTTGACCAGAACGTGCAGATCGCCGAAAGTCGACACTGCCGTAGCGACGAGTTCTTCGGCGTTGGACCAATCGCTCACACTGCCCCGATACGCGACAGCTCGTCCGCCGTCGGCGGCGATCGCTGCGACGACGTCGTCGACGGCCGGTGACAAGTCGTTCACGACGACTGCCGCTCCTTCACGCGCGAGGTACTCGGCGTGACATCGGCCGACCCCTTGGGCCGCACCCGTCACGATCGCCACTTTTCCGGACAATGCACCCATGTCGCCCCCTGAGGCCCGTTTTTCGTTTCTGATACCGTGTCAGAAACTAGTCGTCGACGATGTAACGACCAGCGTTCGAGGGGGTGACGGTTCGAGATGGGTGATCGAACGTCGGCGCCGGTCGCGCTGGTGACGGGTGCGTCACGTGGTATCGGCCGCGGTGTGGCTCTGGCCCTCGCCCGACTCGGACATACGGTCGTCATCACTGGTCGCACGATCCACGAAGGAGATGCGACCAATCCGGCCACCGGACACTCGCTCCCCGGAAGTCTCGCCACCACCTCGCGCGAGATCGAGCAGATCGGCGCCCACTGTGTGGCCATCCCACACGACATCTTGCGACTCGACACCGTGTCGCCACTCGTCGATCAGGTGGTCGACCGATGTGGTCGCCTCGATGTTCTCGTGAACAACGCTGTCTACGTCGGCCCGGGTAACGAGAGCGTCTTCACCGACAACGATCCGCTCGACATCGAACGACGAGTCTCCGGCAACCTCACCGCCCCCCTTCTGCTCACCCATGCCTTTCTCCGACATGCCCTCAGTCGCGAGCCTCACCCCCAACTCGGTGCTCGGGCCTGGCTCGTCGACGTCACGAGCGACGCCGGGCGACGCACTCCCGAGCGACTGGCCGGCCGCGGTGGCTGGTCGTTGGTGTACGCCGCGACCAAAGGCGGATTCCATCGCATCGCCGACATGGTGGCTCACGAGTACGGCCACCTCGGTGTGCGCGCCGTCAACGTGAATCCGGGTCTGGTGGCCACCGAACGCGTCCTCGACACCGGTGCATCCCTCGCCTGGATCGCCGAGAACGGCGCCACGCCCGAACACATCGGAGAGACGATCGTTCACATCGTGCGCGATCCCGAGGTGGACAACGGGGCCTACGTGCACGCCCAGCAATACTCGTTCCACGACGAAGTCCGAACCACGGAGGACGCACTATGAGCCAGACCTACGCCATCGGCCCCACCAACAGCGAGATGCTTCTTCCCGAGCCCGAGAGATCGCCGGTTCACTACACACTCATCTCGGTCGACGATCATCTGGTCGAGCCACCCGACATGTTCGACGGTCGACTGCCGGCCGACCTCCAGTCCGGTGCTCCACGTCTTGTCGAGAACGAGCGCGGGCATCAGGTCTGGACCTTCGACGGCCAAATCTTCAGCCAAGTGGGTATGAACGCCGTCGCCGGACGACGTCCCGAATACCGGTCGCTCGAACCGGCCCGATTCGAAGACATGCGACGTGGTTGCTTCGATGTGCATGCTCGGGTGGCCGACATGGATCTGATCGGCTGTTGGGCCTCCCTCAACTTCCCGTCACAAGTGGCGGGTTTCGCCGGGCGAATCTTCAGCGGCAGCTCCGACCCCGAGCTCGGCCACGCCGTGATGCGGGCTTGGAACGACTGGCTGTACGAGGAGTGGTGGCAGCAGTATCCCGATCGCTTCATTCCTTGTGGAATCACGTGGCTGTCGCCGGGACCCGACGGGACGGCCCGGCTCGGCGCCGACGAGATCAGACGGAACGCCGAGCGCGGCTTCCGAGCCGTCACCCTTCCCGAACGCCCCCACAACATCGGACTCGAAAGCCTGTTCAGCGGCTGGTGGGATCCGATCATCGAAGCATGTGTCGAGACCGACACGGTGATCGCGCTGCACGTCGGATCCTCGGGCATGTACGCCATGCCTCCGTCGGCACCCGCCTTGCAACTCGGCGCAACACTGTTCGGACAATTGTCGCTGACCGCATGCGCGGAATGGCTGTGGAGCGGATACCCGTACCGTTTCCCCAATCTGAAGATCGCCATGAGCGAAGGTGGAATCGGTTGGGTCCCCATGCTTCTCGATCGGCTCGAAAACGTCGTCGATCGCAGCGGCTACGGAGCAGGATGGGATCTGCGACCGGCCGAAGTGTTGAAGCGGAACTTCTGGTACTGCACGATCGACGATCCGTCCACGATCGATCTCTACGACGTCATCGGAGAAGACCACATCATGGTCGAAGTCGACTACCCGCACGGTGACAGCACCTGGCCCGATACGCAGACGATCCTGAAGGATGCGTGGGGCCACTTGCCCGACTCCGTCCTCCGCAAACTTTGCTGCACGAATGCCGCGTCGCTCTTTCGCCATCCGCTGCCCGACCGCATCGTGCCGTGAGCACCGTCGGTGAACTTCTCCGAGCCCGCATCGGCGACTCGGCGATCGGCTACCGGTTCGAGGAAAAAGTCTGGACGTGGGACGAGATCGTGCGGGAGTCGGCAGCCCGAGCCGCCGTTCTCGCCGACACGCTCGACCCGACTCGGCCGCCACATGTCGGCGTCCTGCTCGAGAACGTTCCCGACTATCTCTTTTGGATCGGTGGTGCAGCTCTCGTGGGGGCTTGCATCGTCGGCGTGAATCCCACCCGGCGAGGATCGGAGTTGGCTCGCGACGTCCGGCACACCGACTGCCAGATGATCGTCTCCGACCGCACCGGGATCGATCTCCTCGCCGAATTGGATCTGGGTGTAGCAGACGACGCGATCTTCGACATCGATGACGACGAGGTGCGACGTCGCATCGACCGACATCGCGATTCTCCCCTCCCCGATTCCGAGCCCGATGGATCGCTTCCGCTCTTCTTGTTGTTCACCTCGGGTTCGACGAGCGCTCCGAAAGCAGTGGTGTGCACCAATGATCGAATGGCCGAAACTGCAGTACGGGCCGGTCAGATCTACGGGGTGACGCGTGACGAAGTCTGCTACTGCCCGATGCCGCTATTCCACGGCAACGCACTCTTCGCTTGTTGGGGCCCTGCTCTCGCCGTCGGGGCGCAGGTCGTACTGAGACGCAAGTTCTCGGCCAGCCAATTCCTCACCGACGTTCGAACATACGACTGCACCTATTTCACCTACGTGGGTCGCACCATCGCCTATGTCCTTGGCCAACCACCCACTTCCTACGATCGTGATCACCGTTTGCGTATGGGATTCGGCACCGAGGCGAGTGCACTCGATCGTGAACGATTCCTCGAGAGATTCGGCTGCCCACTCGTGGAGGGCTACGGATCGAGCGAGAGCGTGGTCGCCATCCTGCGAACTCCCGATACCCCCTCCAACGCTCTCGGGCGCGAGCGTCCCGACATGGCCGGCCAGATCATGGTCGTCGATCCCTCGACCCTCGAGGAATGCCCGCGCGTCATCTTCGACGCTCACGGAGGGATCACGAATCCCGAATGCATCGGAGAACTCGTGCGCGTCGGTGGAGGCGATTCGTTCGAGGGCTACTACAACAACTCCGACGCAACGATCGACCGCGTCCGCAACGGTTGGTACTGGACCGGAGACCTCGCCTTCCGTGATGTCGACGGCTTTTTCTACTTCGGTGGTCGTAGCGCCGACTGGCTGCGGGTCGACAGCGAGAATTTCGCCGGCGCACCGGTCGAGAACATCATCGCTCGCTTCCCCGGTGTGGTCATGTGCGCCGTGTACCCGGTCCCCGATCCGGTGACTGGCGACATGGTGATGGCAGCAGTCGAGATGGCTGACGGTGACACCTTCGATCCCACCGCGTTCGACACCTTCCTCGCCGACCAACGTGATCTCGGCACGAAGTGGAGTCCTCGACTCGTACGCGTCTCCTCGGGAATTCCGCTCACGGCCAACAACAAGGTGCACAAACCGCCCCTGCGTGCCGAGCGGTGGCGCACCGACGAGACGATCTACTGGCGCCCCGAACGCAACGCCCCTCTACGGGCAATGACCGGGGACGACAAGGACGAACTCGAACGACTGTTCCACGCGAACGGGAGAACACACGTGCTGTCAGGGCTCTAAAGGGACGCTGTCCAGTTCTGCCACGACTCCAGACACTCGGGCAATTCGCCCTTTCCGGTCTGGTTGGTCGGCCAATTGGCGTCGGGAAGACCGACCGGCGGATTCGCCATGTCGTGTCCGTACCACAACAGATGTCGTCGCTTCACGAAGCCCCACGCCCCGTCCACTCGGCGGTACGTGTCGTGGTACTGAATCTGGTGAACGATCCAGTTACCGAGCGAATCCTCGATCTCACCTCGACACGACACGATGCCCGTGGCGTCGTCGGGGCCGCTCACCTCGATGAGGTGGTTCGACACCTGGAGAATGACGCGACCGAGTGAACGGAACTGCCCGTCGAACGACTCTTTCAAGGCCTGACGGCCCGAGGTCTCGCGAGTGACTCGGATGTCGGGTACGAACAACCCGACCAATGGATCGAGATCTCGTGCTCCGTAGTGGATCGCATAGCGACTCGCTAGCTGCCGAATGTCCTCACAGGCAACGAGCCACGCGACCGGATCGACGTCGCGGAAGGCCACGGGTCACCGACCTCCGGGAAGCGGGTGCGGATGGGCCGTGGGCTGCAGCATCGCGTCGGTTCCACCGTCGACGAAGAGAACTTGCCCGACGACGTAGGACGAGTCGGGGGACACGAGGAACCCGATGGCGTTCGCGATCTCCTCGGGTTTGCCCCATCGGCCACGCGGAATCGGAATGTGCTCGAGAGCCGACTTCATGTTCGGATCGTCGAGGAGTGGTCGGGTCATGGCCGTGTCGATCACGCCGGGAGCCACCGCGTTGAGGCGAATGCCGTCCTTCATCCATCCCGGCGCGTTCATCCGCGTCCAGAAAGCGATGGCGAGTTTTCCAGCCGGATAGGCGAGAAACGCGGCGGGGTCGGCGTAACGCTCGACCATGACCGACTCATCGGAGTTCAGATACGCCATTGCTTCGTCGACCGGTAGGCCCGGTGTCATCGTGGTGGAATTCGACGAGACCATGACGACCGCTGGATCGGTGCCTTTCGCCAACGCCGGACGCAATCCGTTCACCACGGCAAGGGTTCCGTAGAAGTTGACCGACACGATGAGTCGGTTGGGGGCAGGAGTACTGAGACCCGCGCACGGAACGAGACCGTCGAGGGCGCCACCACACGCGGAGGTCACTTCGGCCACGATGCGCTCGCGATCAGCGGGCTGCGACAGGTCACCTGTGACGTCGGCGTCGTGCAGATCGACTCCGATGACCCGATGGCCACGACTCTCGAGGAGTGCCTTGGTCGCGGCGCCGATTCCCGACGCCGTTCCAGTCACGCAGATGGTTCCCATGGCCGTCTCCGCCTTGTCTGTCGTCGCCCCTCTCGGTCGAAGGGCCGGTTCATGTCAAGTGTGTCAGATCGCCTACCGTTCTCCCATGCGCGCCGTTGTCTGCCGTACATTCGCACCCATCGATCAACTTGTGGTGGAGGAACGTCCTTCACCCGAGATGTTTCCGTCGTGCGTCCGCATCGACGTGAGCGCATGCGGCGTGAACTACGTCGATGGTCTCTTCGTTCAGGGCAAGTACCAGATCAAGCCACCCACACCTTTCGTCCCCGGCATGGAAGTGGTGGGACGTGTCACCGAGGTGGCTCCCGACGTCACCGATGTGACCGTGGGCCAGCGAGTGTTCGCCAATGTCGGTCTCGGTGGATACTCCGACGAAGTCGTGGTTCCCGCGAAGCGCATCATCGTCCTCCCCGACACGCTCTCCGACGGCCAGGCCGCGACGTTCATGCAGAGCTACCTCACCGCCTGGTTCGCACTCGTCGAGCGAGCCCATGTGGAAGCCGGCAAATGGCTTCTCGTGTCCGGAGCCGGAAGTGGAGTGGGACTGGCCGCCGTCGACGTGGGTCGGGCCCTCGGTCTGCGGGTGATCGCCGTTGCGTCGACCGACGACAAGCGGGCCCTCGCCACCGATCGCGGCGCCGAGGCTGCGATCGATTCCCGTCTGACAGCCGACGAGATCAAAGAAGCGGCCAAGCAGATCTCGGGCGGAGGCGTCGACTACGTGTACGACCCGGTCGGCGGTGAGTTCGGCGAAGTGTCGCTACGTGCGCTGAACGACGATGGCCAGTATCTGGTGATTGGCTTCGTGGCCGGGATTCCGAAACTCCCGGCCAATCAGGTGTTGTTGCGCAACCGGCGAGTGACCGGCGTGGACTGGGGAGGCTGGGCCGGAAAGAATCCCGCCGCCAACGACGCGATTCTCCAAGACGTGCTGCGCTTCGTCGCTGATGGCCGACTACGTCCGGTCGAACCGGTCACCTATCCCCTCGTCGACGCCGCACGGGCCCTTCAGGACCTCGAGGATCGCAAAGTGGCCGGCAAGATCGCCCTCGTGCCCTAATTGTTCAGTCGAGTAGGTGGCTGCGCCCAGCGATCTCGAAGGCCTGGCGTAGACGCGTGGCATCGTCACGGGTGAACGACACGAAGTCGAGAGACTTGCCCGGACGGAACCAGATCCGGGCGTCGTCGCGTCGTTCCACCGAATGCCAGCGCCTCGCCACCAGCTCGCGCTTCACCACCTTGTTGGTCTGAGTGAGCGGGAGTTCGTCGACCACTTCCACGTACGTGGGAATCCACTTCGGGCCGAGATCGCCTTGACTGGTCAAGAATCCGACGAATTCGTCGATATCGAACGTCGTTCCGGGCTGGAGTTGCAAAGCGACCATGGCTCGATCGCCCGCATCGACATCAGGAACGCCGTACACGGCGGCAAGAAGAACCTTCGGATGACGCATCACGATGCGTTCGATCGGAGCTGCCGCGAAATTCTCTCCGTCGACGCGAAGCCAATCAGAAGTTCGGCCGGCAAAGTAGAAGAAACCTTTCTCGTCGCGGTAGGCGAGGTCGCCCGTCCAGTAGGCGCCGTTGCGAAGACGTTCACGGTTGGCCTCGTCGTTGTTCCAGTAGCCCTCGAAGGTTCCCCCTCCGGTGTTGACGATTTCACCGGTCGCCTCTTCGCCGTTCACCAGTCGGCCCGACTCGTCGAAACGAGCTCGCGGACATTCGTTTCCGGTCTCGGGGTCGAGAACCATGATCGAGTCCTGTGCGGCGACGCCGAGCGACCCGGTCGGCATGTCGGGAACCCGCACGATCGAGGCGCCGGTCTCGGTCTGCCCGTATCCGTCGGTGAGAACGCAGCCGAATCGCGCCGCGAAACGTGCGATGTCGACCTCGGAGCCCTCGTTGCCGAATCCACGCCGAAGCGGATTGTCGGAGTCGTCGGCCCGTTCGGGAGTGGCGAGGATGTAGGTGAGCGGCTTACCCACGTAGTTGAAGTAGGTCGCGCCGTACTGCCGTACGTCGGAGAGAAATTCCGATGCCGAGAACTTGCGTCGTAGGGCCACGGCCGCACCGCTGGCAACCGATGGCGCCCACGCCGTGAAAAGAGCGTTCGAGTGGAAGAGCGGCATCGAGATGTACGTCGTGTCGTCAGCGGTCAATTGAGTGATCGCAATCATCGATTGGGTGACGAACATCAGACGACGATGAGTCGTGATGACGGCCTTCGGAGCACCGCTCGTCCCGGAGGTGAACACGAGGAGGAAGTTGTCGGTCGGGTCGACGGGGCATTCTTCGGCCGTGGGAAGCCGACTGCCGGCGAATGGTCGAAGCGCATTTCGATGCTGGTCGGTGTCGACCACGAGAACGTGATCACCACCCACCGATCCGGCCGCACCGAGGTCGAGGCCGTCGAGCAGTTCGACCTGAGACGGCTCGGTGATCACAACCTGACAGTCGGTGAACGTGATGTCGCGCTCGAGTTCGGCCCCACGTCGGGTGGGATTGATGCCGACGACCGCAGCACCGACTACCGCTGCGGCACCGAGCCACATGGTGAATTCGGGGGTGTTGTCGAGGAGGACGCCGATATGAGGAGGTGTGCCTTCCGCTCGCTCCGCCATCACCGATCGCCACCATGCCGCCCGGACGGCGACCTCGTCGCACCACGCGCGGTAGGTCCACTGGCGATCGTCGAACTTGAGGGCGATCGAGTCGTCGTTCGCGCGCGCCCGAACGTGATCGGCGAACGTCACCGCGTGGGCTTCCCCGAGTGTCATCGGATCTCGCGCGCCACGGCATGGGCGGAGTGCATCGCACCTTCGATGTAGCCCACGTCCATCGCGTCACCGGCCAACCGAACGTCGAACCCGCCAGACCGCAATGCGTCGGCGACGCTGGAGTCGGCCGATACGTACGAGGCCACCACCACATCGTTTGCTGGCACCTCGAATTCGTCCTCGCCAACTCGATAGCGAACGGATGTGGTCGAAATCGACACGGGTGCGGCGTTTCGTACGAGAGTGACACCGTGTCGACTGGCCGTGCCAACGGCCGTCCATCGACGCGGCATGGCCATCGGCAGCCCGAGGTGGGCTCCCTCTTCGATCACGGTGACGGTCCGACCTCGCTCGGCCAGGAACTCGGCCAACTCGAGACCCACCAACCCTCCGCCCAGAACGACGACGTTCTTGCCGATCGGCATCCACCGTTTCGACAGGGTCCGAATTCGGGCCGGAGATGCGAGCACTCCGAGACGCCGGCCGATACCGACCACGAGTTGCGAAACCGCCCCGAGACCGGCGGCACCGTCCTCGCCGGCGATGAGAGCCCGCAACTGGTCGCCGGTCCGCACGTGCGGAAGGTCGGCGCCCGGAATCGCCGGAACTCCGCGCTTGGCACCCGTCGCCACGACCACGACATCTGGTCGGAGGTCTCCCACGGTCGTCACGTCGGCTCGGGTGTTCAGTCGGACGTCGACTCCCAGCCTTTCGATCTCGTGGGTCAGCCACGTCACGAGTTGTTCGTTGGCTGGAGTGGTGAGTTGCGAGAACCAGACCGTTCCGCCA
>Ga0222714_10005990_pt1 | contig 11434 bp, 11 predicted proteins | sample C33_3DmetaG_FD_165048 | JGI IMG/M metagenome (GOLD analysis project Ga0222714, IMG submission 165048) | Estuarine water microbial communities from San Francisco Bay, California, United States - C33_3D | ecosystem: Environmental > Aquatic > Marine > Unclassified | place: USA: California... | reverse complement strand
CGCGTCTTCAAGTGCACCTGACAATCTCTCCATCATGCTTATGGCCCGCGAAGGACAACTTGAACGCGCAGCCGAGCAGCTAAGGGCTGAGTTCGACGACGACCGCGCCAACCTGGCTTTGGCAAACCGGCTCGCCATAACCTATGCAGCACTTGGTCGAATCGAAGACTCACGAGAGGTTCTCGAGACCGCACTCGCTTCCAACACGGCATCGGCGAAGACCTTTGAAAACCTGAAGGTGCTTGCAGGCATTCAGTTCGCGCGCTCGTACGCTCAGGCACTTGGCCAGCCCGCGCCGCCCAACCCTCAAGGTCTCGACGCACTCGATGGCGATGGCCTTCAGGTTGGTGCATTGAAGCAACAGCTTGCAGCCTATGAGCAGGCGAAAATTAAGGCAGAAGCCGATCGCCTAGCCGCCGAAAGGCTTGCTGCCAAGCAGCTAGCTGCTGAAAGACTCGCTGCCGAGAGGCTCGCCGCCCGGCAGCAGGCTGCTGAAAGGCCTTCAGCTGAAGGTGCAACAAGGGCAAAAGAGGAGGCGACTGCGCGCGCGGTCGAAACGATGCTTTTGCAGTGGGCGAAAGCCTGGTCGTCGGTGGACTTCGAGCGTTATGCTGGCTTTTACGACGTAAGTTTCTCTAACGATCGCTTTAAAACGAGGGCTGACTGGCTTGCGTTCAGAAAGCCCCGTATTGTCGGCAAGTCTTCAATTCGAGTGGAACTCTCTGAAGTGGAGGTGCAGCTGAAGAAGTCGAGTCAAGGGCCTACCCGAGCCAAGGCGGGTTTTTCACAACGCTATGAATCCGGTAGGCTTCGACTGAACGTTCGCAAAGAAATGGATCTGGTTTACCGTGGTAACCAGTGGTTTATTCAATCGGAAGGCAATTAAAGACGCTGTATGGTTAGCATGATTCCTATGTTCAAACTTACCTCTTTACATTCGCTTTTACCCACCCTGGCTTTTGTTTTTACAGCAGGGCTTTGGGGTCAAGTAGGCCAGGCAGCGCTCAACCCAACCGACGCCCTTTTACAAAAGGCCATCGAAAACAGTCTGTCGACTCGTGGTCACGAGGCCTTACCAAATGCTCGGGCTGTGCGCGACATCGAGCCCCGGTCTCGGCTCGCCCATTGGCTTGAGGCGCAAAACGTGCTCGCAGCCTCGGGTCTTGCAACCCAGGTTAAAAAAGGCGATCTCGATCTTGTTCATGAGTCAGAGGCGCGCCTTCACCGGGTGCCCGAGGGCTTTCTTCCGGCCAACATCATTGCCTTAGCGGAAAACCTCAATATCGGGCGCTACCTTCTGCTCTCCGACCTTTCCATTTCAAGAATCTACATCTTCGATCTAGCCCAGAAAAAGCCTTCGCTGGTGCGAGAGATCTACTCCTCGATCGGGCTTGCAGGCGCAGTCAAGCAGCGCGAGGGTGACCGCAAAACGCCCATTGGCGTCTATCGTCTGATGAAAGAAATACGTAATCCAAGGCCCGATGGCTTTCTTGGTGATCTGGCCATTACCCTGGACTACCCCAATGCCGAAGATCGTCTCGCCCAGCGAACCGGCAGTGGCATATGGATTCACGGTGTACCGCAAGAGGTCCATGTGCGCCCCCCACGTTCCTCCGATGGCTGCCTGGCTGTCGCAAATGCCGACATGGAAATGATTCGAAGCTACGTGGAGTTCGGCAAGACCCACATTGTTATTGCACCCAGTATTCAGTGGCTCAGCCCCTCTGACTGGAGGTCGCATCAGCAAGAGCGTCTTTCGCGCATGGGCATGACCCAGCAGTCAGTGCAGTTGACGAATCAGGCCGTGTTTTTCGTCTCCGATTCGCGTCCCATTGTTGCCGTCAAGCGTGATCCTCAGGGCCTTCGTCGCACGTATTGGACCCAGCGTCAGGCCTCCGGTCCCATGCTGGTTGAGGACCTCTAAGGCTCGTCTATGGCCACCGACTCAAAACGCCCCGGCAGTCGGCTCACCATTATCTTGATTGTCTTACTGGCTGTCTCAGCCGCTGTTATTGCCATGTGGAGGGTCAGCACGACCTCCACAGTGCAAGAGGCGCCCTACTTCCCCCCTGGGCATATTCAGATTGCAGGAAACCAAAAACCAGAGAGCCTCTCTGAAGAGAGCAACGCCCAAGCACGCCAGGCCGATGAGAGGCCAGCCGGTACCGGGCAAGTCCCTGCAACAATAAACCCGCCGGCCCCGACTGCCGAAATTTCACAACCCACCTCAGTGGCTGCTTCGTCAGCCCCAGCTGCCCAAGTTACCCAAGTTGCTCCGGCTACCCCGGCTTCACCGAACCCTCAAACCGCTGAGAGGCAGGCGTTCGGTTCAGAGCCTAGCCTCTCCGATGTACGCGAAAGCATCGAACAATGGAGACAAAGTTGGGAGTCAGGGCAGGCCGCTGCCTACATTGAGTTCTACCACCCCAGGTTTCCTAACCTGACTGCCTTTGCAAGACAGAAGAACAGTGTGATGAGTCGTGCTGAGGTCATTGAAGTCAAGGTATCCGAACTAAAGTTGAGCCTTGAACCTGGCCTCACGAAGGCCGAGTTTCGTCAGCATTACAAATCGAATACCTACGAAAGCTTTGACATCAAAACCCAACATTGGGTGATGACCAATTCCGGGCCTCGCATTATTAAGGAGACGATCCAGAGCCTGGGTCGGTAGTTTTTTGCGGTCTCATAACCGAGGCGAGTCTTATCAGAAGCGCAAAGCAACCGAAACCCAAGAAGGCGCCCGCGAGATCACCTACAAGCATTTGCCAGAACGTCGTAAGAGTAACGGGCTCAACCAAGGGGTAAAGGTCCCAGAACACGTGATGAAGCAGTGAATTAAAGATTGAGGCAAACAAGGCAACTATTAGAAATAGGCTAAGGGTTATAGGCATAGGCTTTCCCGCTAGTGCGAACCGAACGACAAGCACCGCAAGGCAGGGCGCCAAGGCTGTGAAAGCTGCCTGACTAAAGTTTGGTAGAGGAGCAAGTTCTTGCATGAAACCAAGCACCATGGCTCCTGCAAACAAGCCAACAGCACCCGCCAGTCCAGCCACCAGAATGGCCGCCACGCGAACGAAGGCGGGTAGAAATATCATCGACACCTTCGCTTCGATCACTGAAAAAAAAGGATCGAATATACGATTAAGCTGAAACGCGATAATGTAAATACCAGCGAAAACAAGTGCCCACAGAAGGCCTCGTGAGGGCCATCCAAGCCCCTCGGGTTTGCCAGAGCCTAACGGGCCTGTTTGTTCGCCCATTCGGAAACTCGCCGGCTTAAAACCCCAAAAGTTTTAGTGGCCTTAGAGGTCGGCGATACGATTCGCCGACGTGAGTCCGCGGGATCCACCTGAAAACTAAGAAAGCCCGCTCGATCGAGCACAGCCAGACATTTGTGAATAGTTGCCGGCGAGGCCACCCTTGAATCAAGGACAATCGCCTGAACAAACAAAGGATCTTTGGGGTTGTAACGATGCATCACCCACTCAAGAACTTTCTGGGATCGGTCATCGAGGCGACCAAAGTCAGTCTCGTTGGCGGCAATATCGATAAGTCGACGAAGATTTAACCAAGCATCCATAGCATGACGTTCGTAAAGTTAGAAAGCCCAGAGGCATGCGCCTCTGGGCTTAGGAAATTGCAGAAGTTTTAAGGCTACACAGTAAACCAGGAACGCAGCCTTAGCCGCGTATTTTTACGTGTGACTTAACGCTTTTTGTTCACTGCTTCTTTAAAGGCCTTGCCTGCCGTGAATTTCACGGTTTTTGCAGCGGCGATTTTGATGGATTCACCCGTACGGGGATTGCGTCCAGTGCGAGCAGCGCGCTTGCCCGACCCAAAGGTTCCGAAGCCAACCAACTGCACGGAGTCACCTTTAGCAACTGCTTTGATAATAGTAGCAACCATGGCACCAACGACTTCGTCCGTCTTAGACTTAGAAAGGTCGGTGGCATTGGCAATAGCTTCAACGAGATCTGCTTTATTCATAGTCCCTCTTTTTCGAAATAAAATGTATAAGAGTTGTGTGGAGTTTGCAGTGTACCAATGGTTGAGGTCATTTTCGCAACCCCGGGGCTTCCCCTAGAAAAAAATTTACGATTGAGCGTTTTAACGCACCATCTGGGTACAACAAGCACAAGAAACACGCACGAAACACAACGCTTCATAACAATTGACCCCTCCAATTTCAGCCAATTGCCATGTCCATACCAAGCAGCGCCCCTGAATTCCACTCGGGCAGCCCTCTACCCGAGGCGTGTCAGGCGCGCAGGGCAGAGACACCGCCAATAAAGAGTTACGTTCGCCGTCAAGGGAAAATGACAACAGGCCAACGTCGCGCGTTGGCCGAAGAGGCTCACCGCTGGGTTGTTCCTTTTGAGGGTAAGCCCTTAAGTCTTTCCACACTCTTTGAGAACAGCCACCCTGTAGTGCTAGAAATTGGATTTGGCATGGGCGAGACCACGCAGGCAATTGCACAAAATCAGCCCGAGGTGAACTTTCTGGGCATCGAGGTTTACACCGCAGGCATTGGGAGCCTACTAAACCGAATCACCCAAGCCAACCTAGGCAACATTCGAATTATTCAACACGATGCGGTGGAGGTTCTCGAGCAGGCGATTGAACGCAGCAGCCTTGATGCCGTTCATATTTTTTTCCCAGACCCCTGGCACAAAAAAAGACACCACAAGCGCCGGCTTATCCAATCGGGCTTTGCTAGCCTGGTGGCTTCTCGCCTGAAGCCTGGAGGGATTCTGCACTGCGCGACGGACTGGGGGCCCTATGCTCAGCAGATGCTTGACGTGCTCTCAGGCTGTCCCTTGCTGTGCAACACAAGTGAGGGCTACAGCCCACGGCCGAGCTACCGCCCTCTTACCAAATTTGAATCGCGCGGGCTTCGACTAGGCCACGCAGTTGCCGACCTTGTGTTTAGTCGGCGCTTGCCCAGTCCACCCAGCCAAACTGCCAGCTAATTAAAACCAGAACGCCAAAACCAATTCGGTAATAGGCAAAGCCATTAAGGCTATGGGTTGAAACAAACCGCAGCAGCCAACGAACAACCAACAAGGCAACGACAAACGACGAGGCTGTGCCGATAAGGAAGAGCCCAAAGTCCTCGACATGCAAGGCATCCCACTGCCGAGCCACGCTGTAAGCTGCCGCCGCAAAAAGAGTAGGTACCGCAAGGAAAAAAGAGAACTCGGTTGCCGCCTGCCGCGAGAACCCAAAGAGCATCCCGCCAATAATGGTGGCCCCTGATCGGCTTGTTCCAGGAATGAGTGCAAAGGCTTGAGCAAACCCAATTTTTAAGGCGTCCATTGGGCCAACATCATCCACCGAGGCGATACGAATTTTTTCGGGGGCCCGGGCCTGGGAGCGCTCTACCCAAAGAATAATGAAGCCGCCAAGCACAAGGGCGAAGGCAACCCAGATGGGGTTGAACAACTGGGCCTTAATGAAGCCCCCAAGCAGAAGGCCCAGAAAGGCTGCGGGCAAAAAAGCAAGAAATAAATTGGGCAGAAAACGCTCGGCTGCGCTTAGCCCGGCGCGATGATGCGCGGACTGGAAAAAAGTCCACCATACGTAAGGGCGCAGAGCGGGGCCAAGTGCTGCGGCAAAACGCTTGCGATAAAGCCATAAAATGGAGGAGACCGCGCCAGTTTGAATGGCGATGTCAAAGACCTTTGCCCTCTCGTCATCAAAGCCCAGAAAAGACCCGACAATAATAAGATGCCCAGTGGATGAGACAGGCAAAAATTCGGTCAAGCCCTCCACAACCCCAAGAATTAACGCCTTAAACTCAAGAGGCAAGGCTCGAAGGGCCAACAGAATGTCATCCATAACTGCGCATAATAACGGCTAGGAGAGATTGATAATGCAGACTCTTGATTTCGAGCAGGCCCGAGCCAACATGATTGCCCAGCAAATTCGGACCTGGGACGTTCTTGACGATCGTGTACTAAAGAGCCTTGAGCGGCTGCCGCGCGAAGAGTTCGTGCCGAAAGACCTTCGGCACCTGGCCTTTGTTGATATGGAGCTGCCCCTTGGCGAGGGTCAGGTCATGCTCGCCCCGAAAGTCGAGGCCAGACTTCTGCAGGAGCTAAGCCTGAAGGCAAATGACGAGGCGCTTGAAATAGGAACGGGGTCGGGCTACATGGCTGGGCTCTTAAGCCTGCACTGCAGAACAGTCACGACGGTTGAGAAATATTCAAGCCTGGCCGCATTTGCACAAGCCAATCTTCAGTTGGCTCAGCGAACCAATGTCAACGTGCTTGAGGGCAATGGCCTTTTAGAGGACCCGCGGTGGGCTCATCGTCAGTTCGATGTTATTGTTATCTCAGGCGGGCTTGCCGACATTCCTGAGATTATTCCTAAGCTCTTACGGCCTCTGGGCCGTCTTGTTGCAATGGTTGGAAGTGCGCCCATCATGCAGGCAGTGCTTATTGAGCAGACACGTTTTTCAAGCCGGAGTTTTGGTTTATTCGAAACCCTTACACAACCCCTTGAAGATGTTCCACTTGCCCAGAGTTTCGATTTTTAATTCATTCAAAACAGCCTCCTTCAGCGAACACTCAACATGCCCCCTCTCCTAACCTTGACGCCCATAGAACCAAATAGGAAGACGCCGCGCGAGCGCTCACGAACAGTCTGGTTCCTTCTCACCATTACTGTTGCCCTTGGGGCTAACTCTCAGTCCAGAGCACTAAGTCTTCAACAGGCAGCAGAGCTTGCCCTCACGAACGACCCCCAATACCTCGCCGCGCAGAAGGCCGCGCGGGGTTCCGAAGAGGTTTTAAACCAGGCCAAGGGGGCGCAACGTCCCTTTGTCGCAGCAACGGCCTCCGTAGGTCAGTCGGAGCTCGAGCTTATGAGTGGGTCAGGCGCTAGCACCACCCTTAGTCCGCGCAGCTACAGGCTTAGCCTTTCTCAGTCGCTGCTCAACCCGGGACTCAACGCGGGCGTGCGGCAGGCCCAGGCCAGGCTAACTGCCTCCGAGGCGGCGCTTGAGAACGCCCGACAACAGACCCTGCTGCGGCTTGCTAAGGCCTATTTCGACATTCTTGTGGCCCAAGACAGCCTCTCAACCGTGCGCTCTGAAAAAGCAGCCATTGCAGAGCAACTTGAGCTTGCTAAACGCAGCTTTGAGGTTGGCACAGCCACTATCACCGACCAGCAGGTGGCTCAGGCACGGTTTGATCTTGTTCAAGCCCGTGAAATTCAAGCCCAAAACACCCTAAGTATTCGCCGTAATGGTCTAGCCGTGCTTATTCGCCAGCCTGCGCCGGAACGGCTCGATGGCATTGGTCAGTCCATTGCCATTCCCTCACCCGAGCCCGCCCGCATTGATGCCTGGATTCAACAGGCCCTGCGCTCAAGCCCCGCCGTTATACAGGCACAGGCAGTCGCCAAAGCGGCGCAAGAGGCCGTTGACAAGGCCCGCGGCGCCGACCTTCCAACCCTAGGCCTTCAGCTTAGCCACGGTCGGAGCTGGGAGTCCACCGCGCCTGGGCAAGACGTCCGTACCAATGCTATTGGCATCGAGCTCTCCGTGCCGCTCTGGCAGGCTGTAGCACCCGCGGCCATACGACAGGCTCAGGCCGATTCAGAGCAGGCTGGTCACCAGGCAGAGTCTGCACAGCTCTCTGCGGAGCAGACGGCGCGGGCCGCCTTTCTTAACGTGACCGCAGGGCTTGCCCAGGTTGCTGCACTTGAGGCCGCCGAGACCTCAAGCAAGCTGGCGCTTGCCTCGAACCGACTGGGCTATGAGGTGGGGGTGGGCACAAATATTGATGTTTTAAATGCCCAGCAACAGCTCTTTGCAGCCCAACGCGATCTCTTTCAGGCCCGTTACGACACCCTTTTGGCAAGCCTTGAGCTTCAGGCAGCCACAGGGCAACTTCAGTTGACGAACCTACAGGCCATGAGCGACCTTATTCTGAACTCGGCTGCAGCGCCGAAGAAATCACCCTAGCACCCTAGCGCTCTAGCGTATAAGCGCGTCAAGAACGTCAAGGGTCTTCTCCGTCGCGCCTTGGCGGGCCTCAACAAAGCTGCGAGCTGCCTGGCTACATAACCTTTGTCTGGGTAACGAACGACCAAGTTCATAGGCCTCATGAACAAACGCATGCGCCGATGCAATACGAAACCCAGCACCGCAGTCCAGTAATTCCTGGGCCAGGCTTTCAAAGTTAAACATGTGTGGCCCAAAAAAAACAGGGCGGCCCTGCGCACATGCTTCGATTGGGTTCTGTCCTCCAAGGGGCAAGAGGCTTCCACCAATAAGACATAGATCGCTCGCGGCAACAAAGGCCTGCATTTCCCCAAGGCTGTCGCCCAGAAGAAGTTGCATATCTTGGTCAAGCGATTCGGGTAACTTGCTTCTGCGGCAGCGACTTAAGTTGTAACCCGCAGCAATCTTCTCGACCCGGTCAAACCGCTCGGGATGGCGGGGTACAACAATAAGCAAGACGCCCGGCGGACGCTGCTCTGCAAAGGCCCGAAGAAGGGCCTCTTCTTCATCGTCACGGGTACTTGCCGCCAGCCAGACCTGGCGGTGCGACCAACGACTGCGCCAGGCTTGACCGACTGCTATTTGGTGGGGATCAAGCTGCACATCAAACTTGAGGCTACCTGCGGCCGGCAACACTTGGTTCGCCCCTGCGGTCTGAAACCTTTGGGCATCGACCTGAGACTGAGGTATCACCGCAGCAAGACCGCCCAGAGCAGGCGCAGAAAGCCAAGCCAGCCTGCGAAAGCGTTGAAATGACCTCTCCGATAGGCGAGCATTCACAAGGGCCACAGGCACCTGATGGGTGTGGCAGGCTGTAAGCAGATTTGGCCAGAGCTCGGTCTCCATAAGCACCAATGCGTCGGGTCGCAGTTCACTAAGAAACCGATGCACAGACCAAGGAAAGTCGAGCGGGCAGTAGGCAAGGAAAACTCGTGAGCCGAGCAGATCTTCAAAAAGCGTCTGCGCGGTCTGTCGCCCCGTGGGGGTGGTCTGGGTAAGCATCACCCTGGCATGCGGATGTCGGGTGAGCCATGCCCGAATAAGGGGCGCCACTGCCCGGGTCTCACCCACGGAGACAGCATGCAGCCAGAGCCTTGGGCCAATGCCCCCGGAGGGGTCGGTCTGATCAACATCCGTCGCTAAAAGACGCGCGGGAACCTTACCCAGAAAACGTTGTGACCATGACTTGCGGTAAGCGGGCTGGGAAAGGCTTCTATAAAGAAGGCGCAGGGCGATAAGCGGAAGTAGCCCAATGAAAAGCAGGCTGTAGCCGGCCCTTGCAAGCCTTTCAAACCAACGCTCACGATGCCTTGCAGGAGGGCTTTTGAGCGACTGAACCAAGGGTATCCCTAGGAGCGCCGAGCTGGTTTAAAAGGGAAGGCTCGCACCCGGCATCACGCGGGCAAAGGCCTGACGGAACTCGGCCTGAATACGTTCAAGGGCCTGGCTGTTGTCTGCCTCAAACCGAAGCACCACCACAGGCGTGGTGTTGGAGGCTCGCGCAAGACCAAAGCCATCGGCATACTCCACCCGAATGCCGTCGATAAAGATTTTGTCTATTGCCGAGTCAAAGACCCCATTCCTGGCGATCTGCTCGACCATCTGATGATTTTCACCCTCGGCAGTTCGAACCTGAAGCTCAGGCGTGCTGCTGGAATTAGGAAGGCTTTCAAGCACCTGACTGGGATGTTCGTCACGGGATGAGAGAATTTCAAGCAGCCTTGATGCGGTGTATAGGCCATCATCAAAGCCATACCAACGGTCGTTAAAGAAGCAATGACCACTCATTTCGCCGGCCAGGGGGGCGCCGGTCTCTTTGAGTTTGGCCTTTATTAACGAATGCCCCGTCTTCCACATGGTGGGCCTTCCCCCATGCTGAGATATGAAACGACCAAGGAGCCTGCTGCACTTCACATCGAAGATAATCTCACTGCCTGGTCGCGCCTTAAGCACATCCTGGGCATAAAGCATGAGCTGCCTGTCGGGCCAGATAACCTCTCCCTTGCGAGTTACAACCCCCAGGCGGTCGCCATCGCCGTCAAAGGCAAGCCCGAGGTCAAGGTCTTTCTCGGCCACCACACGAATGAGGTCTTGAAGGTTGTGCGGGTCAGCCGGGTCGGGATGGTGGTTTGGAAAACTGCCATCAATCTCGCAGAAAAGCTCGGTCACCTCGCAGCCAAGCCGCCGAATAAGCTCTGGGCCAAGCTCGCCCGCCACACCATTGCCGGCATCAACGGCAACCCTTAAGGGCCGGGTTAATTTAACGTCGGAGAGAATGCGATCGAGGTAGTCGGCACGGCAGTCACGACTCTGGTTGGTAGGTGGCTCTTCTTGGCCCGAGGCCGCAGCAGCCTGCGCGGCCTGCGCGGCCTCAAGAGCCTCACCCGAGGTAATGGATCGGTAAAGGCCTTGAATGGCCTCTCCTGAAAGGGTTGTGCCGGCCACCATCATTTTTAGGCCGTTGTAATCGGGCGGGTTATGGCTTCCTGTAATCGCGACACCGGTGCCGGTGTCAAGCAAGTGCGTTGCAAAATAGACTACGGGCGTTGGCACCTGACCGATGCGAATAACCGAGACGCCGGCTGATAAAAGGCCATCGCAGAGGGCCTGCTCAAGGACTGGTCCCGACAGGCGTCCATCACGGCCAACTACGCAACTATGCAGGCCCTTTTGACGAATAAACAGCCCAAGCGCCTGGCCAATGGCGTAGACCACGGGCTCAGTGAGGGTCTGGTCCACCACGCCGCGGATGTCATAGGCCTTGAAGATGGAACTCGGCAAGTCAGTAGCAGGGACAGGGGCGTAGCGGGTCATGGCGGGCTTTCAGTTGCAGACACTGCCTGGAGAAAAGACATTAAATGCCTTGAGATGCGTAAGACAGATTTCTATTTTACGATGGACCGTATGGCTACCTATGCAATTGGTGATGTACAGGGCTGCGCCGATAGCCTCGCGGCGCTGGTGCAACGACTCTCCTTTCGTCCCCAGCGAGATCGGCTCTGGTTTGTGGGCGACTTGGTAAACCGCGGGCCGAAGTCGGCCGAGGTGCTGCGAATGATTCGCGCGGCGGGACCCTCTGCCCAGGTTGTGCTGGGCAACCACGACTTTCATCTTCTGGCCATGGCCTCGGGTGCCCGGCCCGTACAGGCCTCCGACACCGTCTCGGCCCTGTTAGACGAGCCCGATGCCCAAGAGCTGATCGACTGGCTTCGCCAGCAGCCACTTTGCGTGGCCGACGGCCCAACCCTTATGGTTCATGCAGGGCTACTTCCCGAATGGAGTGGTCGGCAGGCCCTTGGGCTTTCCGAAGAGGTCTCGAAACGACTGCGATCGAGTCAATGGAAGGCTTTTATGCAGTCCATCTATGGCAACAGCGAGGGCCGGTGGCGCGAGAGCCTGCGAGGCTCTGCGCGTTATCGAATGATT
>Ga0222714_10005988_pt1 | contig 11437 bp, 9 predicted proteins | sample C33_3DmetaG_FD_165048 | JGI IMG/M metagenome (GOLD analysis project Ga0222714, IMG submission 165048) | Estuarine water microbial communities from San Francisco Bay, California, United States - C33_3D | ecosystem: Environmental > Aquatic > Marine > Unclassified | place: USA: California... | reverse complement strand
GCACATGGATACCGCCCGTCACTTTTGCCGCATCGAAGGCATGCAGCGGCTGCCCCATCTCAAGCATCACGTAGTTGGTCACATCGACTACCGCGCTGATGGAACGCACTCCGCTTCGCTGCAGCCGACGCACCATCCACTCCGGAGTTTTGGCACCGGCGTCTACCCCGCGAACCATGCGGGCGCAGTAAAGCGGGCAATCTGCCGGGGCCTCAACCGAGATCTCAGGGACATCTTTGTTGGCTGCCTTGACCGGTTCCGGATACCGCCAGTTCAGCGGAAGCTCCCCCAGCGCCGCCACTTCCCGAGCAAGTCCGAGCACACTCAGGCAATCACCGCGATTGGGCGTGGGCTTGGTGGTCAGCAACCGGTCATCGAGGTCCAGCAGTTTGCGCACCGATAGACCCGGGTCAGCGTCACCGGCCAGTTCCAGCAGACCCGAGGCATCATCGGAAAGACCGAGCTCCCGGGCCGAGCAAAGCATGCCGTGTGACTCGATGCCGCGCACCTTTGCGACCTTGATTTCCAGTCCCGGGAGCCTGGCACCGGGCAATGCAGCAGGCACCTTCATCCCGCTACGTACGTTGGGTGCACCGCAAACAATAGTCAACGGTCCCGCTCCTGCATTGACCTGGCACACGTTGAGTCGATCCGCCTGTGGGTGCTTCTCCACGCTGAGAACCTCGGCGACAACCACCTGGTCGAACTCCGGTGCCACCGGCTCGATCATCTCAACCTCGATGCCGCCGAAAGTCAGCAGGTTCGCCAGTTGCTCGGTGGACAGTGCCGGAGCGACCAGTTCACGCAGCCAATGCTCGGAGAGTTTCATGATTGCGGGCGGTCAGACGAATTGTTTAAGAAACCGCAAGTCGTTCTCGTAGAACAGACGCAGATCGTTGACCCCGTACCGCAGCATGGTCAGCCGATCCGGTCCCAGACCGAAGGCAAATCCCTGGTAGCGCTCGCTGTCGATGCCGACATTGCGCAGCACGTTGGGATGCACCATGCCGCAACCGCCTACCTCAAGCCAGCCATCTCCGAAGCTCATGTCGATTTCGGCGGAAGGTTCGGTGAAAGGAAAAAATGACGGTCTGAAACGCAGTTGCAGTCTGTCGTTCTCGAAAAAACGGCGGAAGAAATCGATCACCACACCTTTCAGGTGCGCAAAACTGATGTGCTCGTCGATCCACAGTCCTTCAACCTGGTGGAACATCGGCGAATGCGTGGCGTCGGAATCCACCCGATAGACACGTCCCGGCGCAATGATTCGCACCGGCGGCTTGTGCCGCTCAAGGTATCGGATCTGGATCGGCGAGGTATGCGTACGCAGCAGTTGACCGCCGCCGGCAAGATAAAACGTGTCGTGCATCGACCGTGCGGGATGGTTCTCCGGCTGATTGAGCGCGGTGAAATTGTAGAAATCGGTCTCGATCTCCGGTCCGTCGGCGACTTCAAAACCAATTGACCGGAACAGTTGCTCGATGCGCTCCATGGTGCGGCTGACCGGATGCAGTCCGCCCAGATCCAGACCGCGGCCGGGCATGGTCACATCTATGGAGTCTTCGGCGAGCTTGACCTCAAGGGCGAGGCTTGCAATCCGCTCCCGTTGCGCATTCAGCGCTTCTTCCAGTGCCTGCTTGGCTGCATTGATGCGAGCACCCGCGGCCGGCCGCTCTTCAGCAGACAGCTTCCCCAGGCCTTTCAGCAGCCCGGTCAGCGAACCCGACTTGCCGAGATAGCGGGCCTTTGCCTGTTCCAGAGCATCGGCGTTGGTAATCCCCGCAAACAGCGCGGTTGCCTCTGCCACCAGCTCGTCAATTTCCTGCATAACCCAATGGTAACGGAATCCAGTGAAAAAAAAGGAGGCTCAGCGAGCCTCCTTTTTACGTGCGCTTTGATCTATGCGCCGAGGCCCGCCTTCGCCTGCTCCACAAACCGGGAAAAAGCCGGTTTGTCGGCAACGGCGATGTCGGCGAGAACCTTGCGGTCCACTTCAATCGCAGCCTTCTTCAGTCCATTCATGAAAACGCTGTAAGTCATGCCATGCTCGCGGACTGCCGCATTGATACGGGCAATCCATAATGCACGGAACTCACGCTTCTTGGTGCGGCGATCGCGATAGGCATACTGCCCGGCGCGCATTACCGCTTCGTTGGCAATACGGAATACGTTACCGCGACGGCCGCGGAAACCCTTGGCCTTTTTCAGGACCTTCTTGTGCGCCTTGCGGGCGATTACACCACGTTTGACTCTTGGCATGGTTTCTCTCCCCGATCAGTACGGCAACATCGCCCGCACGGAGCGCTGGTCGGAATCATGCACCATGGTCGTACCGCGCAGATGACGTTTGCGCTTGGTACTCTTCTTGGTGAGGATATGGCGCAGGTTGGAACTGCTGCGCTTGAAAGCGCCGCTGCCCAGCTTCTTGAATCGCTTGGCCGCGCCGCTCTTGCTCTTCATCTTCGGCATGTGAAACTCCTGTTTTAGCCTAGCGTCGGGCGCTTGCGTTTGCGCAAGGCTTTAGGCCCGAACACTACTTCTTTTCAACGGCTGCAGCGCTTTCTGCCGCAACCACCTTTTTCACCGGCGCTGCCGCCGGTTTCGCACCCTCGGCCTTGACTGCTGCCTTGGGTGAATTCTTCACCACTTTCTGCGTAACCTTCTTGGGCGCCAGCACCATCACCAGCTGGCGGCCTTCCATTTTCGGAAACTGCTCAACAACCCCATGCGCTTCAAGATCCGTCTTCACCCGCTCCAAAAGACGGATGCCGAATTCCTGATGGGCCATCTCGCGCCCCCTGAACCGCAGGGTCACCTTGGCCTTGTCGCCTTCTTCCAGGAATCGGGTCAGGTTCCTCAGCTTGATCTGATAGTCGCCTTCATCCGTCCCCGGACGAAATTTCACTTCCTTGACGACGATCTGCTTCTGCTTTAGCCGCGCTTCATGCTGCTTTTTGCTCTCGCGGTATTTGAACTTGCCGTAGTCCATGACCCGGCACACGGGCGGGTTGGCCGTCGGCGCAATTTCAACCAGATCCAGTTCCGCGTCTTCCGCCAGCTTGTTCGCGGCGGCTATGGTGATTACGCCGATCTGTGAACCGTCGGCCCCGATAACCCGCACTTCCGGAGCGGTGATTTCACCGTTGATCCGGGCTTCCTTTTCCTGAGCTATGCGACAAACTCCTTTATTTCGTTACTCTCAAGCCGCACGCCCCCTTTTGCCAATCTCGCTTTTTAAAAGCGACAAAAAGGCATCCAAGGGCATTTGCCCTAGGTCTTCGCCTTTACGGGATCGCACAGCCACCATTTGTGCCGCCATTTCCTTGTCTCCGACTACCAGCTGGAAAGGCAGCTTTTGCAGACTATGTTCCCGAATTTTATAGGAAATTTTCTCGTTTCTCAAGTCAGCCTCGGCGCGAAAACCGGCCTTTTTCAGGGTTTCGGCCACCTGCCGCGCATAGCCGGCCTGGGCCTCGGAAATATTGCAGACCATGGCCTGGACGGGCGCCAGCCAGGCCGGCATCGCACCGGCGTAATGTTCGATCAGAATGCCGATAAACCGCTCCAGCGACCCCAGAATGGCCCGGTGGAGCATGACCGGGGTGCGGCGGACATTGTCTTCCGCCACATATTCGGCCCCCAGCCGCCCCGGCAAGGCAAAGTCCAGTTGCAAGGTACCGCACTGCCAGACCCGCCCCAGCGAATCTTTCAGTGAAAATTCGATTTTCGGACCGTAAAACGCACCTTCACCGGGGTTGAGGTCCCATGCCAGCGCCTTGGAATCCAGAGTGGCCTTCAGCGCAGCTTCGGCACGGTCCCAGATGGCATCCTCGCCAATGCGCTTGGGCGGCCGCGTCGACAACTTGACCAGGATCTGCTCGAAGCCGAAATCGGCGTAGACCTCGCGCAGCAGATCGATGAATGCACCGGCCTCCCCCTGAATCTGGTCTTCGGTACAAAAAATGTGCGCATCGTCCTGGACGAATCCACGGACCCGCATCAGGCCGTGCAGCGCTCCGGAAGGCTCGTTGCGGTGGCAGGAGCCGAACTCGGCGATGCGCAGAGGCAGGTCGCGATAGCTGCGGACCCCCTGGTTGAAAATCTGCACGTGGCCGGGACAGTTCATCGGCTTCACCGCGTAGTCGCGCTTCTCGGACTCGGTGGTGAACATGTATTCGCGGTAATTTTCCCAATGACCGGAGCGCTCCCAAAGCGCGCGATCCATCACCTGCGGCGTGCGCACCTCGCGGTAATCGGCAGCAGTCAGCAGGTTGCGCATGTACTGCTCGATGACTTGCCAGATGGTCCAGCCGTGGGCATGCCAGAACACCATGCCCGGTGCCTCGTCCTGCATATGAAACAGGTCAAGCTGCCGCCCCAACTTGCGGTGATCGCGTTTTTCGGCCTCCTCAAGCCTGAACAGATAGGCTTCCTGATCATCTTTTTTCGCCCATGCCGTCCCGTAAATCCGCTGCAGCATCTCGTTCTTCGAGTCTCCGCGCCAGTAGGCACCGGCCACTTTCATCAACTTGAATACCTTCAATTTGCCGGTTGAGGGTACGTGGGGCCCGCGGCACAGATCGATGAAGTTGTCCTGCTGGTACAGTGAAATCGGCTCGTTCGACGGAATTGAGGCGATGATTTCAGCCTTGTACTTTTCGCCCATGTCAGAGAAGAATTTAACTGCTTGATCACGCGGCATTTCCTGGCGGTCGACCCTGATGTCGCGTTTGGAAATTTCCGCCATGCGTTTTTCGATCGCGGCCAGGTCCTCGGGGGTGAACGGCCGCTTGTAGGAAAAGTCGTAATAGAAACCATCTTCGATCACCGGACCTATGGTCACCTGCGCATCGGGAAAAAGCTCCTTCACCGCGTGTGCCAGCAGGTGGGCGGTGGAATGGCGGAGTATCTCCAGTCCCTCTGCATTCCGGTCGGTGATGATCGCCAGTTCGGCATCAGCCTCGATGCGATGCGAGGTATCGACCAGTCTGCCGTTGACGCGACCGGCCAGGGCGGCCTTGGCCAGACCGGCGCCGATTGCCGCAGCCACTTCAGCGACCGTGACCGGTTTTTCAAACGATCTTGCCGATCCGTCAGGTAGTTTGATGTTCACCATGGTTCAATCCGCCTTCAAATCCGTCATTCAAAAAAAAAGTGCGGACGCGCCGCACTTTTTCTTCAACAAGAAAATCCTGCAGCTACGGCCGGCAATGCTCAATCGTGCAAGTTCGCGGTGTCATAACGCTCGCTTTCCGTAATCCGTCTGCAGTCACTCTGTCAGAATATGGTAGGCGCGATTGGACTCGAACCAACGACCCCCACCATGTCAAGGTGGTGCTCTAACCAGCTGAGCTACGCGCCTAAAAGCCCGGCATTTTAGCCGAATCACCATCCCCCATCAAACCGTTATTTAATCGCAAGATACTCCGCTCCAAGCAACTGGGTAAACGTAATGCCGAATCCTGCCAAGCCCGAACAGCTACTGCTTTTTGCCCTGCTTTTCGCGTTTTCCGCCCAGGCAGCCATACCACCCGATATGGTCCAGATTCCGGCAGGACCTTTTGCCATGGGCAGGGATCAGGGCCCGGAGGATGAGCGGCCGGAACATATCGTCCATTTGCAAGCCTACCGGATCGACCGTTTACCGGTAACCAACCGCGATTTCTCCTTGTTTCTCAATGCCATCGGCCCGATCACTGGAGACGGAAAACGACGCTATGATTTCGACGACCATGATGCGCGCATTCATCGCCAGGGCGCGAAGTGGCTGGCCGATGACGGGTATGAACTGCATCCTGTAGTTGAAGTGAGCTGGCAGGGGGCGCAGGATTATTGCAGGTGGAAAAACAAACGCCTGCCGACCGAGGCAGAATGGGAAAAAGCGGCACGCGGCTCTGACCGGCGCAGCTATCCCTGGGGACACCAGACACCCGATGCCACGCGCGCGCAATTCGGTGCCCCCTTCAATGCCACCGCTGCAGTCAATGCGCACCCGCTTGGCGCAAGTCCCTATGGCGTCATCGACATGGCCGGCAATGCCTGGGAATGGGTATCGAGCATGTACCGCCCTTATCCCTATCGCATGGATGACGGCAGGGAAGATCCGACGCCGGGTCCGGTTCGCGCCACCCGCGGCGGAGGACATGACTCACCTGCCGACGAAATCACCACGACGCAGCGCGGGCGCTATCTGTCACGCAATCCAAGGGCGGGACATCACAACATCGCATTCCGCTGCGCAGCCGACTCAGATTAACGGAGCGTCCTGCGTGAATCACCTGCGCGCGGCACTCAACACCCCCTTGACCTCGCGTATCAGCGACAGCACCTGCCTGAGCTGATCGAGATTCCTGATCTCGACCGTGAAGCGCATGCGTGCGCTCAAGTCGCTGGATGCCGATCGTGTCGCGATCACGTTCACCCGTTCGCGCGAAAGCACTTCGGAAATGTCCCGCAGCAATCCGGTGCGGTCGGCCGCGTCAACAACGATCTCTACCGGGTAAGTCGAATCTACTGCACCACCCCACTCCGCGGCGATACGCCTCTCCGGATCAAGCCGTGCCAGCGCCGCGCAATCCGCACGATGCACGGTCACCCCCCGTCCCCTGGTTACAAAACCGGTAATCGGCTCCGGCGGTGCCGGCCGGCAGCATTTGGCGGTGACGGTGAGCAGTTTGTCCACGCCGACGATCAGCACGCCGTCGCCCGAGGATTTGGACTTGCGCTGAACGAGCAATGCCTTTTCCTGCGGTACAACCTCGTCCCGGGACAACGCGTCGTTCAATACCTTGGGCCCGATTTCACCCTTGCCTATGCCGGCCAGCAAATCGTCCAGTCGCTCATAACCCATTTCGCCGGCAAGCTGATCCAGATTGAGTCTTGTCAGACCACGACGCTGCAATTCCCGGTCGAGGGCAGTCCTGCCCTGGGCAATATCTGATTCAAGATTCTGGCGGTTGAACCATTGCCGCACCTTGCTGCGCGCCGCATTGCTCTTGAGAAAACCCAGTTGCGGGTTCATCCAATCGCGACTGGGCCCGCCCTGCTTGGTAACGATTATTTCCACCTGCTGGCCGTTGGCGAGGGTGGTGTTCAGCGGCACCATGGCTCCATCCACCTTGGCGCCACGGCAACGGTGACCGAGCTCGGTGTGTACGTGATAGGCAAAATCGATGGGGGTCGCCCCCTTGGGCAGATCGATCACCCTGCCCTGCGGAGTCAGCACGTAAACCGAATCCTCAAACAGCCCGGTACGGAAGTGCTCGGCGAATTCACCCGTATCGCGCACCTCGTCCTTCCATTCCAGCACCTGGCGCAGCCATGCGATCTTTTCCTCGTAACCGCGATCCTGGCGTCCGCCTTCCTTGTAGCGCCAGTGCGCCGCCACCCCCAGTTCGGAATGTTGGTGCATTTCGTGAGTACGTATCTGCACCTCGACCGGCTTGCCTTCAGGCCCGATGACCGCAGTATGCAGCGAGCGGTAGTTGTTGGCCTTGGGCTTGGCGATGTAATCGTCGAATTCCTTGGGCAGCGGAGACCACAGGCTGTGCACGATGCCCAGCACCGTATAACAATCCTTGATGTCCTGCACCAGAACCCTGACCGCGCGCACGTCGTAAAGCGCGTTGAAATCAAGCGCCTTGCTGAGCATCTTGCGGTGGATGCTGGCGATATGTTTCGGACGTCCGCTCACGTCGGCAACCAGGCCCGCACGGGCAACTTCGCCCTTGAGAATGGCGATGACATTCTCGATATAGCGCTCACGGTCGTTGCGCTTTTCGTCCAGCAACCGTGCAATGCGTTGATAGGTCTCAGTCTCAAGCACCCGTAACGCCAGATCCTCAAGTTCCCATTTGATCTGCCACACGCCAAGGCGGTTTGCCAGCGGCGCAAAGATGTCGCGTGTCAGCGCGGCAACGCTCGTTCGTTCGGCGGAATCCGGTCTTTTCACGACCTCCCGCAGATCCTGCAGATGATCTGCAAGTTTGACCAGCACAATGCGCACATCCTGCACCATGGCCAGCAGCATCTTGCGCAGCGACTCGAGTTGGACCGCCTGCGCCTCGGGTCGTGCAGCAGGCATGGCCCGATTTGACAGGGCGCCTATTTCGCCCATGCGGATCACGCCGTCTGCCAGGTCAGCAACCGTGGTCCCGAAATTTTCCCGCAGAGTCGTCTGCAACTGGGGTTTCGCGCGCAAAACCGAAACCAGCATGGCTGCTGCAACCGATTCGTGATCAAGGCCCAACGCCTCCAGCGATGCAATGACCCCCTGGGCATGGAGCGAAGTTGCCTCATTGCCTTCAGCCTGCAGCAGAAGCAAAGCACGCCGGATCAGTTCCCCGCCGTCAGCATCAGCACGTGCCAGCACATGGGCAAATCCGGAGGGCAACCCATCGCCCACCAACTGCAAGTGATTCTTTTTGACCATGAAAAGAGTTGCAAATTATTGAATTTAAATGTATTATAGACTCTTACTCATTTCAGTGCGTCAAGCCTGGCGCAGATGCTGCTGCTGCGCGCACTGGTCGCCTGGTTCTGGCGTGAGCCCTACAAGGGCAAGCTGGTGCGCTGGGGCACGCAACTGCACGACCGTTTCATGCTGCCCCATTACATCGAGGCCGATTTCCGCGATGTACTGGCCGATCTGCGGCGCGCCGGCTACGCGTTCGAGGACAGCTGGTACGCCTCGTTTCAGGAATTCCGCTTCCCCCGCTACGGCACCGTGGTCTACAACAGCATCGAGATCGAGCTGCGCCAGGCGATTGAACCGTGGAACGTGCTGGGTGAGGAAGTGGGAATCAACGCAACCGCGCGCTATGTCGACTCATCCGTCGAGCGGCTGCAAGTGCGTGCCCGCGGTCTCACCGAGAACCGCCATGTCATCGCCTGTAACGGCCGGCCGCTACCGCTGACACCTACGGGCACCCCTGGAGAGTACGTGGCAGGCGTGCGTTTCTGCGCATGGAACCCGCCTTCCGCGCTGCATCCGACCATCGGCGTGCATGCGCCGCTGGTTTTCGACGTAGTCGACACCTGGAGTGGTCGCTCCATTGGCGGCTGCACTTATCATGTGTCGCATCCGGGTGGCCGCAACTACAGCACCCTTCCGGTCAACGCCAACGAAGCCGAAGCGCGGCGTGTCGCCCGCTTCTGGGACCACGGCCACACGCCCGGGCCGATGCAGATCAGACGCGAACCGCCCAATCCCGCTTTCCCGCTGACACTGGATCTACGCTGGCAGGCTCAGCCCGATGGACGGGTTGATCCAGATCCCGAGATAAAACTCGAAGAATAGTATTTTACTTTTTGTTTTAATTAATATTTTTTATTGCAGTAATCGCGGGGTAACGACGCCTGACCAGCGCCTCAACAACATGCTTTAGATCGAGCGGTGCACGCGGACAGCCACTGCAACTCCCCCTTAATCGCACCTTCAGCGTGCTCCCTTCCAGACCTACAAATTCGATGTCACCGCCATCGCGGGCCAGAATCCGGCGCACCTCTTCCAACACCTCGGTCATCTCAGCTGCTGAAGGCAGACGTGCGCCGACCGGCACCTCCATCTCCATCTGCCGGCGCAGTTGCGTTTGCTCCCGTGCGATGCGCAGCGCCGCTGCTGGATCCGTGGCCTCCAGCGCATCGAGCTCTTCTTCGGTATAGAACGGCGCGTCGGTTTTCAGCGTCGCCATGGTGAAACTGCCTCAGGCAGTGAATTTCCGCGCATTGCGGAACATGCGCAGCCACGGACCGTCGTCAGGCCAGGCACCGGGATGCCAGGAATTCTGCACCGTGCGGAACACGCGCTCGGGATGGGGCATCAGAATGGTGAAACGTCCGTCGGGCGTGGTCAGTCCGGTGATGCCCTGCGGCGAACCGTTCGGATTCAGCGGATAGGTTTCAGTCGCCGCGCCGCGGTGGTCGACGAAACGCAATGCCACCAGCGGCTGCGCCGCCGCCAGTGCCGACGCATCGCTGAACTCGGCATAGCCCTCACCGTGCGCCACCGCCACCGGTATGCGACTGCCCGCCATGCCGTCGAAAAACAGCGACGGCGACTTCTGCACTTCGAGCATCACGAATCGCGCTTCGAACTGTTCCGAGCGGTTGCGCACGAAATGCGGCCAGCGTTCAGCGCCGGGGATCAGCTCATGCAGGTTGCTCATCATCTGGCAGCCATTGCACACGCCCAGCGCGAAGCTGTCGCCACGCTTGAAGAAAGCCTCGAACTCGTCGCCCGCACGCGCATTGAACAGGATGGATTTCGCCCAGCCCTCGCCGGCGCCCAGCACGTCGCCGTAGGAAAAGCCGCCGCAGGCAGCGAAGCCTTTGAAATCCGCAAGGCTGATCCGGCCGGCGATGATGTCGCTCATGTGAACATCGATGGCGGCAAATCCCGCGCGGTCGAAGGCCGCCGCCATTTCCACCTGGCCGTTGACGCCTTGTTCGCGCAGGATCGCCATGCGCGGCCGCGCGCCGCTACCAATGTAAGGCGCCGCGATGTCTTCTGCAGGATCGAAGCTCAACACCGGCGAGATACCGGGATCGCCGCCATCGAGCAGCCGATCGTATTCCTGCTGGACACACTCGGGATTGTCGCGCAGCTGCTGCATGCGGAAAGTGGTTTCCGACCACGCACGATGAAGGTCAATGCGCGACTCGTCGATTGCCACCTTGCCGTCAATGATCACCTTCAGCCGCGCATGGTCCTCCACCGCACCGATGACCGTGCAATGGGTAGCCAGTCCCGCAGCGGTCAAAGACTGCATGACCGCCGCACGATCACTGCGTCGAACCTGCACAACAGCACCCAGTTCTTCGCTGAATAGCGCCGCTGCGGTCGCATCTTTCAATTCAATGCGTGCCCCGCAGCGACCCGCGAACAGCATTTCGCACAGCGTCACCAGCAGACCGCCGTCAGAACGGTCGTGATAGGCCAGCAGCAGGCCCTGTTCATTCAGCCGCTGGACTGCGTTGAAAAAACCTTTCAGTAACGCGACATCGTCGACATCCGGCGTCACGTCGCCTACGGCGTCATAAACCTGGGCCAGCGCCGAAGCGCCGAGGCGGTTGCGCCCGCGGCCGAGATCAATCAGCAGCAGCTCACTGTCGCCGCAATCGATGCGCAGTTGCGGCGTCAGCGTCCTGCGCGCATCGGTCACCGGAGCAAAGGCTGACACGATCAGCGACAGCGGCGCCACCACCTCCTTCTTCGCTCCACCTTCCTGCCACGTTGTCTTCATCGACAACGAATCCTTGCCCACCGGGATGCTGACCCCCAGTTGCGGGCACAATTCCATCGCCACCGCGCGCACGGTGTCGAACAGCGCGGCATCCTCGCCGGGATGTCCCGCCGCAGCCATCCAGTTCGCCGACAACTTGATGTCGCCGAGCTTTTCGATAGCAGCCGCTGCGATGTTGGTAATCGCCTCGCCCA
>Ga0222714_10005987_pt1 | contig 11437 bp, 10 predicted proteins | sample C33_3DmetaG_FD_165048 | JGI IMG/M metagenome (GOLD analysis project Ga0222714, IMG submission 165048) | Estuarine water microbial communities from San Francisco Bay, California, United States - C33_3D | ecosystem: Environmental > Aquatic > Marine > Unclassified | place: USA: California... | reverse complement strand
AAATGGCGAAGGGATCGGGAATAGCACCGGGCAATACCTGAAAACCGATGGAAGTGAAAATGCCTGTTCCAATCATGTTGGCTACCACCATGTTGGTGGCGACGCGACGGGAATAGGTTTGGGTCATAAAAGAATCAACATCAATTATCAGATGTTAATTCAAAATCGTCGCCACGCACGAAATAATTGGAATGCGAAAATCCACCGTAATAAATTTTTAATTTATCAGCGCCCATAATCACTAAAGTTCCCCAATTATTCCTGAAAGAAGAACTCCCAAACCTCCATGTTCGAGGAGCTAAGGCAAATTTCCCACCTTTTGAATAGCGAATGTTCATGTACATGAGCATATCCTTAGACCAACCATTTTGGTAATTATTACTGTAACCATGGAGTTTGGCTGGCTCCCCGTCCTTCTCAGAATCTTTCCACTTAAAATAAATTTCGTGTCCCCTTAATTCTCCTTCGCCTTTCCAATAGCTATTGGTAAGAACTTGGTCTAAATAACCGGCACTAATCATTTTTTTCAACTCTTCTGACATGCCATTATCTTTATTATCCAACAATTCAAACAACACGGATACCGAGTCCGATTCAAGACGTTCAATCACCGCATCTACAGCTAGCCTTTTCATTTTACGGACAAACTTCCCCTCTTCATCATACAGATTGCATGATTCTTCAAATTCACTCCAATCATCCCGATTGATTAATGCCTGAAAACATTCTTCTTTTCGATTTTCAGCTGAGTCCAACCATTCCTTGTCTTCTGGGTCCAATCGGTCAAATTCCATTAAAGCTCTTTTAAACTTTTTATTGGCCATTTGATCCAAGCCGTTTTTAAACTCTTCGGGTGGACCACATGATACCAAACCAACAACTAACAAGACCTGAAACAACTTTGAATGCTTTAAAATCATATTTCAATTATAAAATTAAAAATATCTTAAGCATTAGCTTTTGATAAGATTTTGAGTTAGTTACTAAATATTGAAAGGGATTAACTCACACTATATGTTCCCATTTTTCTAACATGCAAAATCTATTTTATGAATAACTTCATTTCAACAGGATGCGCAGCCATTCTTTTATCTTGTTTACCAGTAGCGAAGTCTCCAAAATTGGAAGATTTACCGAAGAGCGCCAATAAAGTTGAACTAATTCAAGATAGTTCGGTATGCCTCGTATTTGCTGGCGACTTAATGGGGCACGGTCCCATGATAAGTGCGGCTTGGTCTGATAGTGCAAATAGTTACGACTATGTTCAATGGTTCCAATTCATTTCCCCATATCTAAGCAAAGCAGATTTTTCTGCGGCAAATTTAGAGGTAACCCTTGCCGGACAACCGTATAGCGGATATCCGCAATTTTCCTCGCCCGACGAGTATGCTATAGCTGCGCAGAAAAATGGAATAGACCTACTTTTCACCGCAAACAATCATAGTCAAGACCGCGGTAAAGCCGGTTTGGAGAGAACCATCTTGACTTTGGACAATTTGGGTATACAGCATACGGGAACTTTTATCGATACAGCATCTAGGCAATTAAACTACCCTTACATAATAGAAATAAAAGGAATCAAAATTGCCTTGATGAATTATACTTATGGCACTAATGGTCTAGCCGTATCTAAACCCAACGTGGTAAATATGATCGACATGAACCAAATCAAGGAAGACTTTAAATCAGCTAAAGAAAGAGGTGCTCACTTCTTCATACCCGTTATGCATTGGGGCACAGAATACAATACTTCAGAAAATTCTGAGCAACAAAGAATTGCCTCATTTTTAGCAAATGAAGGAGCTTCAGCAATCATAGGAATGCACCCTCATGTCGTACAACCAATAAAATCAATAAACCAAAATAATACAGCACACGATATACCAGTAGCCTACAGCTTAGGTAATTTCATTTCAAACCAAAGGGATATTAATCGAGATGGCGGCATTTTGGTTAAATTAGAAATATCCCAAAAGAATGGCACTCCCGAATTGAAAACCATTCAATATCTCCCATTTTGGGTTTGGAGAGTCCTGTCAGATAATACTTATATAAATATCAAAAAGGGCTACTACCCAATAACCGAGAGGCAAATAGGTTTATTAAATGTTACGGATTCCATTAGTGCAAGTCTTTTTTTTAAAAATGTACGCCAGATTCTATCCGAAAGCACAGAGTGGCCCTTGGAGGATTACTGAAAACTCAAATACAAGTCAATTTAAAAAGGCTATTATTTTTGCCTCCGTACGTCTATTTAATTGCATATTCTCAATAGAGTTATTTGGATATTTGGGTTGAGAAGAACCATATCCAACCACAGAAAGTCGAATGGGCGCTACGCCCTGCTTAACCAAAAAAAGCTTTATCGCTTCTGCTCTTCTTTCCGACAATTTTATATTGTAGGACTCATCGCCTTCGGAATCTGTATGACCACCTAATTCAACTTGAATCTGTGGATTTGCCTTTAAGAAAAGAGGGAATTTCGAAAGCTCAGCTTCAAATTCTGGTTTGATGGCACTCTTGTCTTTATCAAATAATACATTAAGCTCAACGACATCTCCAATTTTCAAATCACTCTTAATCCAAGTGGTGTTGCTTAGTGTATCCCATTAAGAACAATGGAGGTCGTCAGTTCTAAATTTTCACCGAATAGACATGGTTTGAAATTTATAAGATACCTATTGTTCAACGCAAAATAAATATGATCAAAAATATATTTAAATTCTTCTGTTTGATTAAAATGCCTATAACGACCACCCGTCATCAGACTTATTTTCTTTAATAAAAATCTGTTTATCCGTCAAGTTTGAACTAATTAAACTATCCATAGAAAAATGGAGCGCATCAAAAAGAGCCGTAGACCCACCAAAATTTCCCAACCCTAAATTGGGTCTTAATTCCTTTCTTAATGTGTCAATATGACGACTCTTGGGGTAACATTGCACCCTATCATCATATTTGACAAAGAAGAGTTCATCATCGGGCCTTTTGTATCCCAATGCTGAATCCAACTCTGATTGCATTAATTCAGCACGATATTGACCATAGAACCGCTCAAATCCAAAACAAACACCATTGAAACCGGCTGTCTCGTTTTAATATTCTGCTTTACAATTCTTAGATTTTTTACAATACAATCCAACAGGCTATCCTTGGAAACCACAACTGTCACAGCCTTAGAACTGATTAGTGAATCAAAAAATAAGCCTTCCGTTTGATTTTCAATAGAATATGTTAAAAACACCTCATTGTTTATCACTCTCTGATTGTTCAGTAGCAAATTCCAATTCCCAGAAATAGCTGATAATGTTGAAGTGCACTTAGGTTGTATCAGAGACTCATAACCTGCAGGCACTAAAGCATCCTCAACATATGACTCATACAAGCGACCACCTGATTGATAGGTAGGGCTCCCATTTACTTTACTAATTTTTGATTTGATTCTTTTATCAATAGACTGACCCGCTTTGTTTACTTTGTTATTTATTGTATTAGACCCTTTAGATATAAGGGAATACCAATCTATCCCGCAACTGCTTAAAATAATAATTAAAAAAATAATATAAATCTTATCCTATATTTTATAACCTTTTCCATCATATATCCTATTATACTTTTGAGTTCTATAGGTATTAGATAATCCTTTGAAAATAACTACACTGAGATTAATACTATAAACCCCGGCAGCACTAATTCCATAAAGCACCGAATTCCCAAGGTAATTTTCATATTCAGCATAGAACATATCCATATCTGCTTGATTTGAGGCATTCGTATAATTAGTATAAGAATTAGATGCCTCAACAAAATTATAAATCGAAGCGGCCCCCAAACCATAAAACAAGGCAGTCACCCAAAACTGTTTTTTACCAGTAACCAAGCGAAGTCCTGTACCAGGCAATATTAAAGCGGGCAACACAGCCGAAATTCCAGCAAATGAATGATACGAATCAAAAATCATCTCATTCGTTTTTTGATTGTTTAGTACTGTCTCACTATTATAAATACGATAAACCCCAGGACGAAAATTGGCATTCCCCTTATTCTGCATATAATTAGATAGGGACTTTTGATAACCCAATGGCACTGAAGCTTTTCTATCACTAACGGGAGTTATTTGCCTGTTTTTTGTATAAACAAACTCATAATAAACCGATTGATTTGAGAATTTTAAAGGCGCATCAAAATAAGACATGACAGGCATGCTATATTTGGTCAGCGGGCCTTTATATAAATCTTCTACAACAGAATTAATACCCTTTACAACCATTTTAGGGGGTGCAACACTTGTTGGAAAATTTTGAAGTTTAAAACCTCCAAAGGTATCAAAGTCAATGCGCATATCACTATTGAAGGATGTATTGAGATAATTCGACCTATTCGAAAAAACAACATTCTCGAAACTAGTCTTCAATGAAGCCGCGAGTTGTGCATTCAAATCATTCAACGGATACACTTTAGTCCGTCTTTCAACAATAAAACTCAATTCGGCCTGAAGCTGCCTATATTTAGACTGAAAAGAAGTCAATGTTTCCCGATTGGCCCGAATATTACGATCCATTTTAAGAGATGTAATTAATTGCACAATTGCATTCGAACTAGCAATTAATCTGGAGTATTGAATTGGCCTTAAGTAATTCAAGGAATCAAACCTCTCAACTTCTAAATCAATATCATTAAGAATACGCTTATCCCAGAGAATTTCTGATTTCAACTTATTAAGCTCTCCAATGTATATTGACTTTGGGTATTTTTTTAAAAATTGATCAATATACAAGGCGTTATCCATGTAACTAATGGAATACTGTTGAACCTTTTTAAAAAAAGCTTCTTCAAGTATAGAACTAAAGTCTTTTGAATAAACAGATTCATTAAATCTAAATTCATTCTCTACAACATAATTATACCGAGAATCTATATTATTAAGAAGTTTGACCGAGTCCTTAAAATTATCAAAACTCATCTCAGTATAGAGTTCTTGAAATTTTGTCTTAAATAAAATTCGTTTTTCATTAGTAATTCGACTTTCTAAAGCCTTGAAGTCATTCAATCTCTTATACCCCTCAACCTCTAACTCCAAAAGTTGGGTATTGAGAATCGAAACATATTTAGATTTGGGAAATTCCAGTACGAATTGATTTATTGATTCAATAGTTGGTTTGCTAGAAATTTCCTGGGCCAATGCATCTTGTAGCAATTCTAAAACTACGTCAGAATTTTCATACGTCGGATACTTAATCAAGAATTCCCTCAATTCATAACTGCCGTAACGCGAACTAATTAGTTGATTATATTCTCGATCGATCTGCTTTTTTTCTTCGGCTATCACCAAATTTGATTGAAATTCTTTGGGATATACCCAAATAGTAAATTGATTATTATCAATGGAATAATCAGAATATACAGCTTTTTCAGTCCAAATGTACTTGTTCAAGTAAACGAAAGAAATCCCATCCGTTATACTGATGGGGTTATCGAGTATCACAGAATTGGTCTTGAGAGCTCTGTAGACGTCTTTGTATTTCTTTTCACTATTTGTTTGAAAAGCAACAATTCTACCAACCCCAGAATACTCATATAAGTCTAACTTTTGATAAAAATAATACCCGTCAGCATAAGCAGATGTTCTCCATGACTTATTCTTATAAGATACGTTTTCGTATTCCCCTATTCGCTCAAAACCGGTATTATAGTCATAATATACAGACCAGGTACTCGAATTATTAAAAAATACTTCCGTAAACGTGAATCCCCGATTCACAAATTCAGTAAGTTTAGTTGCAGATATTGTTTGACTCTGAGCGTTGAAAAAAGCCAAGAACAAACTAAAGACGAATAATTTCCTCACTTGGTTTTAAAATTTTTGGATTTACTGACTTGAAATTTCGAAGCCATTTGAAGTAATACTCCATGTATTCCCTAATTTGTCCTTGAATTTATCTTTAGAAAGTTCCATGTACTCACTACGAATTTTCTCATCAAACATTTCTTTCAATTTCTTCTCTCTGTTCTTAGGAAATGAGTAACCAACAGTTATTGACCTTATAAGTGCATTAATATTTTTTTCGTAACCCACCGTTTTTTCCTGATCATATGAATAATACTCTGTTTCAACTGTAACAGTTTTAGTAACAGGTTTTTTAATATAATCATCAAAATAAACCTGAATACTAATTACGCCAGAATTCATTTGCTTCACGACATATATGCTATTCTGATATGTCGAATACATGGGAGCATCATCCTTTATCGGTGTATCTTCACCCTCCGCGACACCTTCTCCCTCTGCCATAGCTATTTCAGGTTCTAGCCCATATTCTTCTCCTTCGTCTGCGTCAATCACATCTTCATCTCCGTCGTCTGAATTGGAATACCCATTTCCCATTACAAATTGGTATAAATATCCATTTCGCCGCCAATCATAGGCCCCTATACCGCCAATACCAATACCCACAATTTGTTCTTCATTTGAAACCCCATTTTTCGTGAATTGCACGGACTTCTCCTCAAAATCAACACAATTTTGACCGATTCTAATTCCACCAATTTGCCCTGATTTGATATTCTTCACGATTTCCTCAATTGAAGCCCAATCAAAAAAATCGGATGAAACATTCTGAGACTCTCGATTAACTAAACTCGAAAGATCACTCGAGAAATTAATTTTCTTTATGGTTTCTTTTGATAGAATCTCTCCTTTTTCATTTGAGAGTACATATTCTTTTCCATCTCTGTAAATGAAATTACCATTTCCTAAACAAAAAACATCATCCCCAGAAATATCGATATTTTTAATTACTTCGCCTTTATCATTGATAACGTCCAATTCATAGGATTTTCCATCCTTTGAAACCCCGATATACAACCCATCTTTTAAAGTGTAAATAGCTTCATATTTAGAGCGAATAAGAACTTCACCTTTGACATCTAACAACCCCCATTCATCATCATTTTCAAAGAAATAATTTCCTTCATGAACAAGAATTTTTTCGAATTTCTCTTTCGCCTCGACAATCTTCTTCCCTGATTTTGCATCTAGCACACCCCATTCATCTTTTTCATCACTATAAGGCAACTGACCCAAACTTGGCCTGCCCACCAACGCATTATCTAATTCTTGAATGATATCTCCATCAACATCAATCAAAGCCACTGTCGATTTTCCATTGTCATTGTGAATGCACACTCGTGCAATACCATTTTGAAAATCTTCTACCCAATCAAATTTAGGTTCAACAGCGATATTCCCTTTTGCGTCAATGAATCCATATAAATCATTCTGGTTCTTAAACAAAGCCCTGTTCCCATAAATTTGACCAACAGAAACAAACTCTTGACCATCTTTCGGGGACAACTTGAACAAAACCTCTCCTTCATTATCTATGGCTTGCACATAATCATCTTCGGGAGTTACAAATGCAACCCCAGAATGAAAGGTTGATCCCTCTTTAAATGGGCCGGCAATCTCTTTGAATTGATTTTTCCCTATTATCTTATTATAGAAAATTTCTTTGTCAGAATTAACGGATATAAAAATACCCTCTGAAACTATTCCAACTTCATTTTTGAACTCTCCTTCAAATTCAATTTCTCCAGTTTCAATGTTTAACATAGAATAATTCCCTTTCGCTTTCAGCTGAACAGGAATATGCGTGATTTCTAACGAATCATTTGACTCGTTTAAAAAGTACAGATAAGAACAAGCCGCAATGATTATTGCTGCAATTCCAATAATTATCTTTTTTGAATTTTTCATAGGTCGTTTTAAGGGTTAACTGTAAACCGAGATGTTACGTAAATATCGCTATAATAAACGATTCGAAAATTATAACAACTCGAATACTTAAGAGTACTTGGTAAAATAAACTCACGCGAATTGTTATTAAAAACCAACCACGTTCCGTAATTGTTTACAGGAGAATCGCCGTCGTATAAAATAACAGAAGAAGCCTGCTTAAATGCGTATACAGGACTTGTCATTGAAATTGATATTGTTTCACCCGGTTTAAAAGAGCTTTTCTGAGGAATTTGTATAGTGTAATCAGTGCCCGTCGTTCCTTGGCTAATTAAACAAGGTTTTTCTGCTGTTGTAATTGAAACAGGATTTCCAATTGATGTTCCTCCATCATTCTTAGCATATGCAGCAACATAGTATTTTGTTGATGGTTGCAAATTCATGAATGTAGAAGTAAAACTCAATCCATTTAAGGCCGAAAGGACCTTTATGTCTTGAAGACCAGGAGCACCAGTTGTATTGTAAAGAAAGCCTGTTTCCCGTATTTCTCCACCCCCGTCATCTTGGATTGTAGATGAAACAGTAATGGAATTGCTGGTAATACTACCCGAACTTGGATCTGAAACTGTTGGCTTGTTTGGCAATGCGGTAAAAAAACTTCGATTTCTACTATACGTCACACTCGAAGTTTTTTTACTATAAACCCTAAAATGATACTCTTTATTGGCAATTAAATCTTTAATCTCTGTACTCAAAATTTGTTTATTAAAATATGGGGTTGGAAAACTAATCTTTAAATCGGAAATAGAAGGATTAACGTTTAAACCATAACAAATTCCAATTTCAGAAACCGGCGTTTGACCAAGCTCAAAAACATCAAAAGTCAAACTAAGCGATTTCGCCGTGCTGTTCTTCAATTGAATTGCCGAAAACACAGGAGCCTCCATTTTATTATAAATGACAATCGGACCATTTGGTATTGAATCTACCCAGGTCCTACCACTAACTGACTGAATTATAAAAAGCTGAAAATTATCCAAATGGTCAAAACCAAATGACGCAATATTTACACGAATATTACCCCGATCTCCTAGAAAGTCTTCATCTGTTATCTGCTGTAACTTTTTCCCATTTCGAATGACCCATGCCTCAGGCGAAATTAAAGAAGCATCAATATTTGTCTTTGCCCATTGAACTTCAATACTAGAATTCATTTCTACACAGGTCAAATCACCCGAAGTCCGTATCTCAACGTGAGGAGCTCGAAAATTCGAATCTAAAGGATTATCTCTACCCTTAATTCTTAAACTATCCTTGTTACAAGCAAGAAGTAATGAAACTATTGTTATTATCTGGAACCAATTCTTCATACCAGATTTAAATATTTGATAAATCAAATAACAGTATTAAACTTAAATTTTCTCAATACCAAAAACCAAAGCTACCGGATTGAGATAATAAGAATCAAATCCAGGGCCGCTATTTCGTAAGACTGACCAATAAGTCTGTTCGCGTAAGTATTTTTGGTAATAATAATTATTCGAATAATAACTATAATCACTACTAGCAGATGAAGATGTTCTCGTTAAAAATTCGCGTATTCTATAGTCCGAAAATTCGCGATATCGTTCTGCGGTATTACTTGTATATAAATAAGATCCTTGATATGTCGATGAAAACTTCCCTAAACCCAATCGAGACAAATCATCAGGCGATAAAATCAAACACGCATCACCATTCTTGTCGGTCATGACTTTTAACCCGTATAAAGACTGATCATCAGCCGTAAACTGAATTTCTAGGCCTTGGGACCCCATGTACGAAGAATTGCTCAATCTCTCCAATCCAGTGAATAAATAATCCTCAGATTCTCCTGTATTGGCAATAATAATAGTCAGTAATTTACCCCTAAGAAACTCGAGTTGAAACCATTCAACCGAATCCAAACCAGAAAATCTCTTAATTGCATTCATGTTTAATAATTCTACATCGGATAACTTGGAACGTGCATCACCCATGTCATCACAAGTCCATTCTATGTCCACAGGATCCTGTCGAAAAATGGATATTTCATTTAATTCATAGTAATTTAAAAGAGTAGTACTCCCAGAATAATATCCATCATTAGTTCCTCGATCCGCGAAGGAAAAATCTTTAGCATAAATACCTTTTAGATATACCGAGAATCTTTCATTCGTTATTGTAAAAACAGAATCATTTAGTAAGTATGAATTTGTCAAAGAATCCAATTTTGCCGATTTACCAGAGACAAAATGACCAAGTGTCAAACCAATGATTAACATCATTTTTAATAATTTCATAATTAAATATATCGATTTCTCAAATGCTCTTTAACGAAATTTAATAATTTGAGAAAATTTTTAGTATACGGCCAAAACGCCCCTAGGCATTACAGGAATTCATTGCGTTATTCATATGTTTTTTATATCTTGCCTTAAACTTATCTCAAGTACTGATAAGAGACTGACCATTAATACAATTTATAATTAATATATGCAAAAAATACTTTTATTTATTTTGCTTTCATTTACAGCGACTATTTTAAATGCACAAAGTAAGAAAGAACAAATTGAGACTATTACTTCTACATTAGATAGTTTAATCAAGGATGCCGCCAGCAAGCAGCAATACTTTAACGATAAAATTGACAGTTTGAAAAAGACAGAAACTAACCAAAGACAAAATTTTATCTATAAATTAGATAGCTTGAATAAAATAATCAGCAAGAATCAAAAAGAACATGAATTACAAATTGATAATGCAAGAAATAAAATTAACGAACTGAAAACTCAAATAATCAGTTTGAATTCTATAAATGAATCAATGACCTTAGAACTTAAAACGAAGGATCAGCAGATAGACTCGCTGTCAAACAAAATTGCGAATCTTTCAGATGTTTTAGATTCGTTAAGTAACCCTATAATTATCAACGAGAATGATTGGCAATTAATTGAAAGTGCGCTCAAATGGATAGAGAAAGATCATAGTAAAATAATACAATGGTTTAATAAAAACCTGTATCCCGCAAGTAATAGTATTTACACCCATTCATGCTATTCATACATATTGGATGCTGTAGACTTTAACTCGGGCTACCCTGGTAGTATTGAAGAAGAGGAATTTATATCAAAATGGAGTTCAATGTTTGATTTAAACTACGCGTCTTTCAGTCATCCATTCGAAAATGGCAATTGTGGTTGGGCTTCTTTCAAATTTAAGAACATAGAGTTTTTGGGAAATTTTAATTACGGAGATTGGTACAAACTCACAATTTTAGGGGGATGCGGTGAAAATGATTATTCAGAAACTCTTGTAAGAGTAGTAAAAATCATAGAAGAAAACGGCTCCTTTAAAATCGCCAATTTTATATCACTTAGGGATAACTAATGCTAAAATAACGTAACTGAATTAAAACAAAACCCCAAAACTATAATTAAATATCAGGTAAAAAGTCATACTGCCATAGCATGTCAATATGTTTATTTTTGCAATCAACTTTAATAGTAAAATAATTAAATTAACAATGATGGTCAAGTTCGCGAATACAGACCTTTGTGAATTATTGTGATGAAGAAAATATTTTCCTTAATAATCATACTACTTTCAATATGCTCTATTCATGCCCAACGAATGTATGATGGCTCGGGTCGGCAATTGGGAAGAATCGATGGGGATCGATTT
>Ga0222714_10005986_pt1 | contig 11439 bp, 5 predicted proteins | sample C33_3DmetaG_FD_165048 | JGI IMG/M metagenome (GOLD analysis project Ga0222714, IMG submission 165048) | Estuarine water microbial communities from San Francisco Bay, California, United States - C33_3D | ecosystem: Environmental > Aquatic > Marine > Unclassified | place: USA: California... | reverse complement strand
ATCACAATCACACCACAAAACGTTAGTCTTCGCATCCGCAGGCACGTTCCGACGCGCGTGAACGCATCGCATCGCGGCACGCATCGCGCATCGCGCGCGCGTCGCGCGTCGCGCGCGACACCCACCGCTGGCGCGTCTTTTTTCGTGGACAACGCGCTCGTGAGCTGCGCGATCGACGCATTCTGCTCCACGCTCAACGCCGCCGCGTGCTCCCACCCGTGCGCCACGGCGTACGCCCGACGAACCGCCGGTTGTGCGTCTCTCGCATGCGTCGTTGACGTCATCGCGCGCGCGAGTCGCGGGGCGCCGTCGTCGCACGATGGCGTCGACGACGCGCGCGCGCGTGATGATGATGATGCTCGCGCATACATAAAAATGTAGATGTTACATATTATATGCTATAAACCCTCGATATACAACAGTGCATACACGGCGTTCGTCAAGTTCGTTGCCCGATCGATCACATCGACGATCGCGCGCGCCGCAGGCGTCACACGCGCGCACGACCGCGCCTCATTCGCGACGCACACACCTGCTACACGATGTTTGTCACCGCTTTGTCTCCCGCCGCGCACACCGCCGCGCTCGGCCGCGCGTCTGCGACGACGATGAAGACGACGAAATCCTCGTCATCGATTCGCGGCGCACGCGCGCGCGCGCACGCGAGCAGCGACGTGAAGAAATCAGAAGCGATCGTGGAGGCGACGAGCATCTACCCCGTCGTCGCCGATGTCGACACGTCGTTCGCGCGCTGTGGGTTCACGTCGGCGTGCGAGGAGGCGATGAACAGGCAGATTAATATCGAGTGTGCGTGATCGCGATTGTGTTTTCGTGTTCGCGTCGTCGTCTGTGCGCGCGCGAACTCGTGCGATCGCGAGCTTGAACGATGTATGGCGCGCGGGCGTGTTTGAATCGCGCGATGACTGACGGATGGGGGCGTTTTTGCGGCGACGCAGATAACGTGAGCTACATCTATCACTCGATGTACGCGTACTTTTCCCGGGACAACGTCGCGTTGGAAGGCTTCGCGAAGCATTTCGAAAAGGAATCGTTAGAAGAGCGCGCGCACGCGCAGCAATTGATGGACTATCAAAATCTTCGCGGTGGCAAGGTGATTCTGCAGCAATTACTTCCGCCGCAGAGTGAGTTTGACCACCCCGAAAAGGGGTGCGCGTTGTACGCGTTGGAGCTCGCGTTGAGCTTGGAAAAGTTAAACTTGGACAAGTTGCGCGAATTATACGTCGTCGCCGACGATGCTAACGACGCAGCGTTGTGTGATTTCTTAGAGGGCGAGATGCTCGCCCCGCAAATCGCCTCTATTCGCGAAGTCGCGGAAATGGTGGCGACGCTCAAGCGCATGGGTCCGCCGGGCGACGGCATGGCCGCGTGGCACTTTGATCAAACCCTTCGCGCGTAAATCGCGTGATGTTCTCTCCACACCGCGTGCGATCGCAATTCATGGATCCATTCGCGACTAGGTGGGCGTTCGAGCCCGCGTGCTGTTGTGATTTCGTACTCGATAGTGTAAAAAGTTTTGTTTGTAACCGACGTGTCCTTTTATGTTTTGCCTTCATACCTCGAAGCGCGCATGTCGCGTCGAGCGCGGTCACCCACGCGCGCGCGGTCGAGTCGACACCGCGGTGACGACGATGCTGACGAACTCGCACTGCGCCCGAATCGCCGCGCCGAATCGCCGCGGACGCCGACGCCTCAGCCTCCGCCACAGCCTCCGCGCGCCTCGCGAGAGCTCCCACCCGCGTTCGTGCCGTGTGTGCTCGATGTCAAAGCGCCAGTCGCGGCTGGAATTGGCGCCAACACGCACGTGTTGCTCGCGCCAAAGGTCATGCGCGCCATCGGGTGCGGCACAGGGGACTGGGTTCGCATGCGCGCCGCGAGCGCCGCGACGGCTGGCGCGGCGACGTTGGACACGCCAGCCGCGGTTGCGCCTCGACGTTCAGGACGTCTGAAAGATAAAGCGGCGGCGAATAGCGCGTCGTCATCTGTTCGTGGTGACGACGACGACGGCGACGATGATGGTGCGAGAAGGACGTGGAAGAGCCGGGCGGCGTTGGCGTTGACGCTGGACGTCTCGCGGGACGACGCCTCCATCGAAGACTATGACGACGACGACAGTCTTCCGATCGGTGCGATAGAAGTTTTAGCCCGCGCATGGCCTTCGCCAACTTTAGCAGACGATGGAGCGGCGCTCGCGCGCAAGGTATGGCTTTCCATGGGATGTCCCACCGGCGGCGCGTCGCTCGGCGTCGCTCGCTACGTCCCGAACGACGATGGAGAACTCGATACCGACGCGCGCGACGTGCATTTGAAGCTCTGGGCCATGGAGACATCAGTCGGAGGTGAAGCCATGGTGTGGCTTGAGCGCGGATTACGCGCGGATGGTGCGAGAGGACCGTCGAGGCAGCGCGGAATGTTGGAGGCGTTGGCGAGACGAGCGCTCGACGGTCGCGGATTGCTCGTCGGGAACATCGTCCGCTTACCTCTGCTCGGGACGAGCGCATTGTTTGAAGTATGTTCAGTGGAACCTGATATACCGAGTGATCGCATCACGGAGGTTTCAGCGCGAACGAAGATTTCATTACATGCAAGAGACGGCTTGGATGCCAGCGGAGCCGAGACGAGCGGCGGCGCCGACGATGATTCAAACGACGACGATGACGATAAAGATGTCGGTGCCGCCGCCGCCAAGCGCGCATCTCGCGCAGCAATGGCGCAGAATGTATCATTTGACACCCTCGGGGGAGTTAGTGCGCACGAAGCCGCACTTCGTGAGCTCGTCACGCTTCCGCTTCGCTCGCCCGAAGTCTTTACTCGATGCGGCGTCAAACCGCCGCGCGGCGTCTTGCTCCACGGCCCACCCGGTTCAGGAAAAACTCGCCTCGCGCGCGCCGCCGCACACGCATCAAACGCAACTTTATTCGTCGTCAACGGTCCAGAACTCGTCAGCGCGCACTTGGGCGAGAGCGAAGAAGCATTACGAGGCGTCTTTCTCGCCGCCGTAAAATCCGCTCCGAGCGTCGTGCTCCTCGACGAGCTCGACGCCATCGCCCCCGCGCGGAATCAAGCTTCGGGCGATGACATGATGTCCAGCCGCATCGTCGCCACCATGCTCGCGATATTCGACGGCGGAACGGCGAGCGTGCCGGAACTCGACCGCGTCGTGGTCATCGCGACGACGAATAGACCAGACGCCATTGAACGCGCGCTTCGTCGACCCGGCCGGTTCGACCGCGAGCTCGAAGTCGGCGTGCCCACACCGAGCGATCGATTGGAGATTTTACGCGCGCATTTGCGAGGCATAAATCACTCGCTTTCGGAGAATTACATTGAGGCGTTGGCGAAGAGAACGCACGGATTTGTCGGCGCGGATGTCGCGGCGTTGTGTCAACACGCGGCGATGCGGGCGTTGACACGGGTCATCGAATCGACGGATACTGTTGACGGCGACGATGCCGCTGACGAGGACGTCAACGCGCTCACGCGTGCGATGCAAACCGTTGTGATTGGCGCCGGTGAAGGCGATGATACGGTGATGAAAGTAACGATGGATGATTTCGAAGCGGCGCGCGTCGCCGTGCGGCCGAGCGCGCTCCGCGAAGTCGCCGTTGAAATCCCAAATGTACACTGGGACGACGTCGGCGGCCTCGACGACGTCAAAGACCGTCTCAAAGAAGCCGTCGAATGGGCAGAAAAGCACCCAGATGCGATGAAACGCGTGGGCGCAGCGGCACCGAAAGGCATTTTGCTCTACGGACCGCCCGGATGCAGCAAAACCATGCTCGCCCGCGCCGTGGCGAGCGCGTCTGGACGCAACTTTATTTCAATCAAAGGCTCAGAGTTGTTCTCCAAGTACGTCGGGGACTCGGAAAAAGCGGTGCGCTCAGTGTTTTCACGCGCGCGCGCGTCGTCACCGGCGGTTATATTCATAGATGAAGTTGACGGTTTAGCCGGGACGAGAGGCGGAGGCGGCGAAGGAGGCGCGCCTTCGGTGCAAGACCGCGTCATTACGCAACTTTTAGGCGAAATGGATGGACTCTTACCATCCGCTGCCGTTACTGTTGTCGCAGCGACGAACCGTCCGGATCTAGTTGACGCCGCGCTCCTTCGTCCGGGTCGTTTCGATCGGTTATTGTACGTCCCGCCGCCGACGGCGGCGGAGGACCGTGAAGCGATTTTACGCGTGCAATTGAAAAACACGCCACTCGCGGACGACGTCGATCTCACCATGGCGGCGCTCGCGACGAAAGGATACACTGGCGCTGATTTATCAGCCATCTGTCGCGAAGCCGCGCTGGCGGCGTTGGAAGAGTCGCTGGATGCGACGGAAGTGTGCGCGAGACATTTCGCGACGGCGATGTCTCGAAGCCGCCCGAGTCCGGCGCCTCGACCGGAACTCCTCGACATGTACGAGAAGTTCAGACGCCAATAGTTTATTAGTAATAGCTGTGTGATGTACATCAAATCTAGATTTCGTTTGTCTATCTATTCGCGTTGCGTTTGTCGACATCCGCGCGCCAGCGATGGAGAAGATAATTGGCGAGCACCGAACGACCGCCGTCAACCGTCGCGCGTTCTTCACCCGCACCGCCGAAGTATTTCTGCGCCCGTGACCGTAACGCGCGGAGCGATTCATCTCTCGTACCCGCGAGTTCACGCATGATGGATTGCACGAACGCGGCGAGGGATCCCGGGGAGACGAGCTCGAGGGCGTCCAACGCCTCCGTCGCTCGGTCCACCGCCGCCGTGACGGCTTCGTCGGCTTCGTCGTTCGTGAAAATGGACTCCATCGCTGGTGCAATCAAGCTACGCATGAGTGGCGCGGATATGACCGTTTGTTCCAGTATCTCGTCGAGCTTGTACTTGTCGTGCGCGCCGCCACGCGAGCTCGTCGTGCCTATGGTGGCGTCGCCCATCGAGCCGAAATCGTCGCTCTCTTCGTCGTTCATCTCGTCTGGTAACGTCGGTGGCTTCGTCATTCGGATCGTCCCACCCATGGACTGATAGATGCTACTCCCGCCGTATTCCGATGCATCATCACCCGCGTGTGGGGGCGCGTTGAACGACGTTTCGGGCGCGACGGGTGTCGGATTCTCCTGTGACGCAAACTTCCGTCCGAGCGTGTCGTCGCCGAAATCCCAAGCCGGCGCCACTTTGGTCGGAGAAATCTTCAACGGCGTCACCGCAGCCGTGGTCGACGCATCAGCACCGCTGCCACCAACGTCGCCGTCTAATGTACTATCCGTCAACGCGACGTGCTTTTCGACTCTCTCGCGCAAAGACGTCTCCGCCGCCGCGTCTCTCGCGCGCTTTGCAAACGGATGCTCGCTCAACTCTCTCGCGCTCGGCCTGGCGTCTGGATCTTTTTGCAAGCACTGCGCCACAAAATCTCGAAATTCATCGCTAAATCGTCCACTCTCAGGTAATCTCGGGGGATCTTGCTTTGGAATGACGAATAAAACGCGCATCGGGTGCAACTCGGCGTGCGGCGCCGCCCCCGTGGCGAGCTCGTAGCACGTAATCCCCAAACTCCAAATATCCGCCTTTTCATCGTACCCTTCCCCGCCTTGAATAACCTCGGGCGCCATCCAAAACGGTGTCCCGGTAAATGTCTTCCTCCGCGCGCCGAGAGTGTGCGTCATTTGCCCACTGACGCCGAAATCCGCCAATCGCGCCTCGCCTCGCTCCGTCAGCAACACGTTCGCCGCCTTTACATCGCGATGAATCTTCCCTTCCGCGTGCAAATACTCTAGCGCGTGCAAAACATCAGATATAATACAACGAATCTCGCCTTCATCGAGTCCGCTCACGCCATCGTGCGCTTTCCGCTCATCCGCGACGTGCCGCGCGCTTCCGCCCGCCATGTACTCCATCACAATCGCCAGCTTACTCGTGCCCTCCACGAGCGCTGAGCTTAAATACTTGGTGACGTAGGGCGACGAACATTGCGCGAGCGTGGTGATTTCGCGCTGGAGGTCGGCGACGTCGTCTTCGCAGTCTTCGAGGTCGACGAGCTTGACGGCGACGGGTGGCGCGCTCGCGTCGGAGAGGTCCTCGGCTTTAAACACCTCCCCGGTCGCGCCTCGACCGACGCGAGCGATGAGTCGGTATCGATCCGCGATGACGGTGTCTGCGGTGGCCATGCCGCGATGGGTGCGCGCGCGGCGATGTGCGCGCGTCAACGTGTGAGGGTGCGCTCGAGAATCTCGAGGAACGAATTGAGTCACAGAAGTTTTAAAGATTGCAACGACAACGCTAATACCATCACCAATCGAAGCGCTTGAGCTGCGCCTCGGCTTCGAACAAATCCTTTTGAACCTTTTTACGCCGGTAGAAAATTGGACAATCGCGAGACGTGCACAGGACGTCTTGATGTAACGAGCCTTGGCACCGCTGACACTGCGTCCAGAGACGGTTGAAATCCTCCTCGAGCTTGTTGACGGAGGATAACGCCTTTTGTAAGTGCTGCGACTCGTTCGCCAAGCAGTGCTGGCACAGAGATTTGGAGAGCTTTTCGTTGGTGATCGGGGCTCGGCATCCGACGCAGCTCGGTCGAATCTTGGCAAAGGCCATGATGCCTCCGGCTTTGGTCGACGGCGTCGGTTGGGCGATGCATCGCGTGTGCTCGCCGGTGAGCAACACGGATTTGGCGTTGTGAAGTATGGGATCGAAGATGCGCAACAACGGCTTGGCCAAATAGTGTTCCAAATAGTGTTGGGAATCGATTGGAAGGTTGTTGTCCAAGGCGTAGATTGGGTCTTCAGATTTTTCGTACGCCTTGGCGTTCTTCGCCGCCTTGATGATGACGTACGCGATGCGGTCGCCGACGACTGGTGCCGTGGCTGGATCACGCAAACGCATGCGCATCGCGAGTTCAATATGCGCCATTTTTACCCCATACGATTCAGCCTCCTTGGTGAATCCTTTCGTGATCACGAGCTGAGAGAAATCGAGCTTGTTCATCAACAAGTCGGAAATCATGCCTTGCACGTACTTGACGGCGCCTTGCACGTCGCGCTGCATCAAAATTTTCTCGAGCACAGTTTCAATGACTTGACGCACGAGCAAGCAGTTATCACGACGCACGGTTTCAATCCCTTTCGTGTCCATTTTATCATATTTCTCAGTGTTTGTCCACAGCAAACCAGCGTAACGCTTCTTGCTAATCAAGAGGTACGGCCAGTAGACTTTTTCAAACTCGAGCTTGATGGGCTTGAGAAACGTTTCAGACACAAATCCCGCGGCTTCTTCGCCGAGTTTCATGGATTCGGCCAAGTCTGGGGTGTTGAATTTAATCATCACAGAATCAGTGTCACCGTAGATGACTTCAGCGTCTCCAGGGTATCCATTGACGGTTCGATACCTGTCTTCGACGAGGTTCTTTGTGTGATCAATCATCGTACGCCCGTACGCCGTCGTGGAGGATGAAATTTCAAGACACGGCAACTGTCCGACCGTGGCACCGGTAAAACCGTACACAGAGTTTGCGGACACTTTCAGTGCGAGCTGACGACCGTCCAAAACCGCCTTTTGGAGGGGATCTGTAGCCTTTTTCAAATCAGCCTTGGCTCGTTTCCGCGCGCTGAGTAATTCCTCTAAAATTTCAGGCAAAATGCCTTTGATCTTTGACGCCTTGACGAATGTATCCCCCGCAGGCGAGGTGCCGATGTCTTCGGGATTCATGCTCGATACCTGATGTTTTGGCACAAGTGTGCAGTAGCACAAGTTGTGCGCCATCATAATCGACGGATACAGAGACGCGAAATCGAGCGTCGCGATGGGCATGTCGTAGTATCCCGCCTTGGCGTCCAAAACAGTCGCCCCTTCATACGCGACACCGCCTTCAGCTTGAACGTTGCCTCCGCCTTGCTTAGCCATGTGCGGAATGAGCATACCGCGCTGACGCGCCTTGCGTAGAAGCTGTGACATAACCTTGATTGACTGACCACGAGAGAGCAAGTAATTCAGCGGCACGCCGGTGACGCGCGCCATTTCGATGTAGTTGTACATGTACATCAGTTTGTCGAGCAATCGTTGCGGCAAATAGGCATCCTTCAAACAATACACCGCCAAGCGCCGTCGCGTTTCCGGTGTGCCGTTTTGAAGTTCTGAAATGGCAGAATAGTGCACATCCTCCTTCTGCTCGCCTAAAAAGTGCGCCGACACAGAGTTGAGCGAATACGAACTCAACTTGTGATCGCGTTGTATGGCACGTAACATGTCAAACTGCACGCGGCCTTCGCACGAAATTTCTTTGCTTTCGTGGGTACCGTACGCTTTCGATGAGAAAACCGTGTCGCGCATGCGAACCTTGGTGCCAATGATGCGCCCCCAGTACGGGAAATCAGCCACGCCGAGCGTTTCGGCTCGATCCAACAGGTACGGAAAATCAAAGTTCACAATGTTATAGCCAATCAACAAGTCAGGATCGCACCCGCGTAAGAAATTACCCCAGCTTCGAAGGAGTTCTTTCTCATCTTTAAAGCTTAAAACATCCGCACCGACGATTGGAGCGCACGTATCGAGCGTCCATACGGCTCGAATAATCGGTTTATCGCTCCCTTGCTCGGTGACGAGCGTGGCAATCTGAATCACGGGATCTAACTTTGCGTCGGGGAAATGCCCTTTACGCCCGGCGCATTCGATATCAACGGATAAGATACGGAATGGCGCGAGCTTGGAGTACTCACCCTCGGCGGCGTGCGAGACAATCTTGTCGTACATGATGTCCACTTCGATTTGACACATCGATTGCTTCTTGTCGCGCACCTTGTATGAACCCTTTGGAAACTCAATCCAGTTCCCACCAACCACGGCGCAGTCAACCATAAAGCGCAAAGGAAAGACGACGTTGGATTCAAACGTCGGATACGTCGTAAACGCGCCGTCGCGAATGCCTTGCACGCTGAATCCCTTCTCCAACACGCCGCGCGCCGCGCTCACCAAATTCGGCAGGCCCATGGTAATCTTTGCAAATAATCGTTCCTTAGCGTCGCTGTAGTGCATCAACGATTGCTTGCGATCGAGCGTCACATCAATCACATGTACTCCTTGCGCACCCTTTCTCGCCATGCTCACTTCCTCGTTCAATCGTCGTCTAAATTTCTCGCACTCCACCTCGGTGAACGACTCTGGCACGCTCGCGTAAAAGTACGGCGCGAACCCATGCACGTGCGCGCACACCGAATGCCCATCACCCGTCACCCCAAACATTCTCAACACCGCAGCGTCACCCTTCGATCGCCGTTCTCGCAACCACTCGTGCGGAGTATCGATATACGAATCAATGTCCAACTGTTGAAACAACACCGCGTCCCGTTCACTATCCAACGGCGCCTTCAACGGCGCGCGCGCCCACGACGCGCGATCAGACGTCGTCACCACAACATCAGGCACATTCCCCGTGCGCGCATACATCTCCTCCTCGTCGAAATCGGCGTCGAAATCGTATTCTTCCCCGCCGAACGCCGCGCCCATGTCATCGTGCTCCATCGCATCCACCGCATCCACCGGTGCGCCCGCGGGCGCGGTATCGTCGCCGCCGCGCGCGGGCTTCTTGACGTCCGAGGCGGCGTCCACGACATCGTGCGTACCCGCGCGTTTCATGTCGAGCGGCGACGGGTGACGCGTCGAGGAGTGTCGACAGTTTCGTTTCAAATTTCAAAACGATGCAGCGACAGCCACGAGGCTTTCGCGCGCATGCGCACGCGCACGCGGGGCGTGTGCGTCGTCCGAGCGCGCGCGAAACGCGGCGAAAATGTAATGCGTCGCATCGCGTGCGACGGCGGGGGCGCGACGGCGCGCGACGGCGCGCGACGGCGCGACAGCGCGCGTCCAATGTGCTCGGTGGTGGTACTTTACATATAATCGTTACATTTGAGTCTATTTATCGAGCACATGGCCAATTGCATGTGGTCGCTACGCGTCGTCGCTACGGCTATCGCTACGGCTATTCGACGACGTTTCTATGAGTTCTATACCATCGCCGTTGTCGTCGTCGTCGTCGTCGTCGTCGTCGTCGTCGTTGATGGTTTTGGTGTCGTGTTTTGATGCGTCGAGCGAGAGCGGCAGGCGCTCGCTCGCGACGCGCAAGCCCAACGTGACGACGCTGTTGAAGACAAACGGCGCGACTTGATGAAAAGGCACGACGTCCTGTAGACGCATGCTCATGGAGAATATCCATCCACACACTACGGGAGATACGACGCGCGCGAATGCGCTCGTTGATCCACTGATGGCATTGACGCGCGCTTTGACGGCGTCCTCGCACGAGTTATTCACCACGATGGTGATGCTCACGAATCCAATCCCGAGCGCGCAAATCTTGACGCACTGCGACGTGAGAGCGATGATCCATAACATGGTGTCATTCGGCGCCAGCGACGCGAACGGAGCAAGGATAGAAATGCCAGCGAAGAGGCTGACGCCGAATCGAAACGCGCGCACCGCGCCGAGCGCGTCGCAAATGCGGGTATACAGCGTCAACTGAAAGATGAGCAGCGTCACGCCGCCGGCGATGAGTAACAGACCGATATCGCTCGGTGAAAACCCACACCCGCCCATGTTGCGATCGGTTTTCAAATACACCGGGATCAATTCGTCGTAGCCGATGGCGATGGCGGCGAGAAGCGCGTAACACGCCACGGCGATGGTCGTCTCTGGCGTAAACAATACTTCTTCAATCGGCGTCTTCTGCAGCGTCCGCGCGTCCTCGACGTCAACAACGCCATCTGCAACGACATCATCATCGTCATCATCGTCATCGGCAAACGTTTGTAACTCGCCCGCGCTAGCCAATTTCACCAATCGCTTTGCCTCTTCGCCGCGACTCGCGTCGCCTCGCCGTCGTCTTCGTCTCTCTTCCTGTCGTTGTCGCTTCGTAAACGACGCCGTCTCGGGCAAAAACATCCATCCCAACACCGCGCCCGCAAACGTCAACGCCGACGCCACAACCATGGGTAACAAATACGGATACGTCTCAAACACCGTCCCCGCGAAGCGCCGCGGCCACCGCTCGGCGGGACGCTGCAAATACCCCCCCACCCCGGGCGCGGCGGCGCTCGCCAACCCATACCCGAGCGCCAACACCCCAAACGCCCGTCCCGCACTCACCTTGGTCGTAATCTCCCCCACATACGTCTTCACGATCGCCGCGTTCCCATTCGCCAGCCCCGACGCGAACCGCCCCAACGCCGCGCGCCGCGTCGTCGTCGCCGTCCCAAACGCGTACACCACCAACGTGCTCGCCACGCACCCCGCAATCAACGCCGGCCGCCGCCCGCGCGCGTCACTCACGCGCCCCCACGCGTACGCCCCGCACATCGCCCCCAGCGGCGACGCCGCCCCGCACACGCCGACGTAAAACCCAACATCGCGCGCGCCCACGCGCGCATCCGATGCGACCAAGAATGGCAACATCGGCCA
>Ga0222714_10005985_pt1 | contig 11439 bp, 12 predicted proteins | sample C33_3DmetaG_FD_165048 | JGI IMG/M metagenome (GOLD analysis project Ga0222714, IMG submission 165048) | Estuarine water microbial communities from San Francisco Bay, California, United States - C33_3D | ecosystem: Environmental > Aquatic > Marine > Unclassified | place: USA: California... | reverse complement strand
GACTTTGACGGCTACGTGTCCGACAACGAAGGCAGGCACTATCACGGCAATTCCGCCGTCCGCTCGTATGAGCACCTTTGGCACTCCATCAACGGCCCCGAGTCATGGGAGCAAAACCCGTGGGTATGGGTCATCGAGTTTCGCAACGTATCACCAATCTAAAAACACTATGGCAAACCTAAACAAAGTCATGCTCATCGGGAACCTCACGAGGGAACCGGAAATTAAGTACACGCCGAAAGGCACCGCCGTTGCCGGCTTCGCGCTCGCCGTGAACCGCAATTTTACCACAGAGAGCGGAGAGAAACGCGAGGAAGTGACCTTCGTGGACCTCGAAGCCTACGGGCGCGTGGCCGAGATCGTCGGCGAATACTGCAAAAAGGGGAAACCGCTCTTTGTGGAAGGCCGGTTGAAGCTCGACACATGGGACGACAAGGACACCGGCAAAAAACGCAGCCGGATGAAGGTCGTGGTCGAAAACATCCAGCTTCTTGGCGGACGCGATGGAGTCCCCGCCGCCGTCGCCGAAGAAGCCGATTCCGTCGCCGCCGCCCGAAAAGCCCCGGCCACCCACCCACGCCCGCCCGCCGATCCCGACCTCGACACGGCGGGCGATGATATTCCTTTTTAACCCGCCGCATTTATGGGAAAAGACACTTCAATCAGTTGGACGCACCACACGTTTAATCCGTGGTGGGGATGCGAGAAAATTTCTCCCGCCTGCACGCACTGCTACGCCGAGACGTTTGCCAAACGGTTTCCGGCGTCGCGCGGGCTATGGGGGAAAAACAGCACGCGCCGTTTTCAGTCGGATAAGTATTGGAATGCACCGCTGAAATGGAATCGCGATGCCGCCGCATCAGGTGAACGCCGGCGAGTGTTTTGCGCGAGCATGGCGGATGTGTTCGAGGACCGCGCCGATCTTGTTCCTCACCGCGCCCGCCTGTTTGAACTTATCCGCCGCACGCCGAATCTCGACTGGCTTCTTCTCACGAAGAGGCCGGAGAATTGGAATATGCTCACGTCGCAAGCGGCTATCAATATGCCGACTGAAAACGGCACACACTGGATCGACGAATGGACATCAGGAACAGCCCCGAAAAACGTCTGGCTCGGAACCACCGTGGAAAATCAGGAAATGGCGGACAAGCGCATCCCGGCACTGCTGAAAATCCCCGCCAAAGTGCGGTTCCTTAGTTGCGAGCCGTTGCTTGGTCCGGTGGATTTGCGAGCCTTTGCTGGAGTCAAAGAATGCAAAAAAGCATGGCTGTTAAAAGACGGCACAATCCACGATATTTCATTTCCGAAAGTGGACGGGATCGATTGGGTCATCTGTGGCGGAGAATCCGGCGCACACGCCCGCCCGATGCACCCAGATTGGGCGCGAAGCCTGAGGGACCAATGCGCCGCCTCCGGCGTGCCGTTTCACTTCAAACAGTGGGGCGATATTGTTTACCGCGAAGTAGTCGGAGCCGGGCAACCTCTTGGCGATAGGGAAACGCTTCGCATTGGTAAGGAAGCAGCCGGTCGCCTGCTCGATGGAGTGCTTCACGATGCGTTTCCAAACCCATGAACCCATCCCAACGCATCAATCAAGACAGCGGCAAGGTGGAGTATTACACCCCGCCGGAGATCGTCGAAGCAGCACGCAAGACAATGGGAAGCATCGGCTTTGATCCGTTCTCATCTGACATTGCTAATCGGACAGTGAAAGCGTTTTCGTTTCGCACGATAGCGAGCGGCGAACTGACTTTTACAAGACCTTGGGGAACTACCGATAACCGTCAAACGGTCTGGATGAATCACCCTTTCAGCCGAGCGATGAACAGGCGTTGCATCGACAAGCTCATCAGCGAGTTCATGCTTGGCAATGTCCGTGCAGCTTGCTGCATCACCTTCGCCAGCACTTCCGAGGCGTGGTTTCGCCCGCTGCTGGACTACCCGCAATGCTACCTTTCCCCGCGCACGAACTACCTCGATGAGCACGGAAACAAGGTGCGCGGTGTGACCAAGGGGAGCGTGGTGACGTATCTCGGATACGACCTCGACCGCTTCCGTATCGCGTTTGAAACTCTTGGGGTAGTGAAGGTATGACCCGCACACCCAGCCACCGCATTGACCTCGGCCTTGCGATCCTGTCCACCCTTCCGCGCCGCCGGCGCACACTGGAGGAAATCGCCGCGTTCTGCGGGTGTCACAATACCGCAATCAGCCGCATTGAGCGCAAGGCGTTGGCGAAGCTGCGGCACCGTCTCACCGCAGCCGGCGCCGCCTCGCCTGCTCCCGGTAAGTAACCGCGTGCTCGATCAGGTGCAGGCCCATCGCGAGGCAAAGCACGTCGTCGTCATGCTTGCCCGATGCTGCCAAGTATTTTCCCTTCTTGTCCCGGACGAAGGTTTCCAACTCCTGCACGATGCCAAGGTCTTCGACTTCAATTGCCGGAATCCGCACGGTATTGCCCTGCGAGTCTTCCATTTCCGTGCCGTGGACCGCGCTTTGCAAGTCCTTGATGATCGTGGTCCGGCTCTCCGCCGTCTGCACAAACCCGATGCGTGAGGTGACGCCCTGCTCGACCTCCCTCGCTCCTACGCGCGTGCGGTAAAGGTTCAGACCCGCCCGACGAAACGCCGCAATGCACCACTCCCCTTTGTTCGTTTCCACCGGGATGCACGGCTCGCCGTAAAGTCGCGAAGCGAGGGCGACCATGTAGGTCGTCTCTTCTGCGCTGGGGTGCGTGTCCATCATGTCGCGACGTATCCGCGCTACGACGCGCGGACGCACCCACACCTTTCCCTTGTCGGAGGGCTTCCAGTATCCCGCGCGGAGAATCAGCAGGCTCATGCGGTCGAGTTCGTTTTTCCCGTCCGTCACATCCCGCTCGCTCGCAGGGTCCGCGGGGAAGATGTAGCTGCATCCGTCCATCGGAGGCTCGATCATGGAAAACCACGCTTCTTCCTCGGGCGCACGGGCAAATTTCACGGTCATGCTCTTGGTTTCGCCGTTCACGATTTGGTGCGGCGTCGCCCCTTGTGCGAGAATGATGCCGTGCATCCACTGGTCTTGCGCCCGCTCCGCTTCCCGCCGCAGTTGCGCCAGTGCCGCGCGGTTGAAGGCCGGCGAGCCGGTCGCGATGAATGCGCTTTCCGGGCTGTGCGGGTATTCCTGGTCAAACATCCGTTCATCGTTGCCGAAGTTGTTCGCGATGACCGTTCGACGCCACTTGATTTGCTCCGCCTTCCACCCATACCGCTGCACCCCTTCCAGCTCGCTCGGGGATAGGCGGCTGAAAATGTGCGCCGCTTCCTCCTTGGAGCACGGGATCGCATTACGCGGAATCTCGAACCACGCCGCGAAGACCCGGAGCCAGAGCACGTTTTCCGTCCGGGTGTAGGAGTCGGGAGACTCCCACTTGTGCCAATAGGTTTCGTCCTCCGGCCACTCCGCCGCGTTCCACGTCTCGGGAAACCACCCTTCCGGCCCGTTCGCGGTGCTTTCCGCAACTACGATGGTTCCGGGTTTCTGCGGGATGGTGTTGAGCGTCGCGAGCATGAGGGCGCGGGCATCGCGCACGCCGTCGCTCGGATAGTGCGCGGCCTCGGAGAACCACGCCAGCCGGTTGCCTGCACCGCGACCCGCGTTTTTGTCGAGGGCGGTTTCCTTCTTGATGATGCTCCCATTCCCCCAGCGCACGACGGTATCCGTCGTCTCCACGCCGAACCCCCACGGCACGGCGTCACTGCTGGCGAACTGCGAAAGCATCGAGTGCATTTCCGCGCTCCGGTCGTATTGGTCCGCCATCGCGACGCCTCGGGTGCCTGCTACGTGCTTGCATTCCAGGTCAAAGACCTTTGCCCAAAAGAGGGAGCAGCCCGACCGCCGACCCTTGAGCACGATGATCCGCGCCGGCATCCCGCGCTTCCGGGCATAGGCTAGGGCGCGTTCGCACCGCTCTTGCAGGGTGTTGGCCTCTGGACGCCGCAGCCGCGCAGCCTTCTCCGGTTCGGTCTTGCGCATGGCATATTCCGCCACCGCGCCGCCCCAAAGGTCGCCGTTGTCATCGGCCCACCAGACGCATGTTTCCATGTGACGGCAGGGCGAACGCACGAGCGAAAGCGCCGAGTCCTCCGGCGGCTCCAGTATTTGAGAGTCAGCATTCCCCACGCGACACGACTACGCGAAAAGCGTAGAAAGGTCAACGGGGGGGATTTTACTTATTCAGCCTCAGAGCCACTAGCGTTTTCTGTTTCGAGCAGCGTTTCCGCGTTTTTAACGGCATCCTCAATTCTCTCCCAATCGGTCGTTTTAGTAAGAAATGTTGCCCGTTCCTTAATTGCCTCCATGACCAACTTTGAAGCCTCAACCAATCTGCGGAGCGCCAATGATTGCTCGTGAGCATAATGCGTTTTTCGGTGTTTGATTTTCTTAACACCCTCCGGGTTTTGCTCAAATTTATTACAACTTCCCACCGCAACCACGGGCGCATTGATCAACCTGCAACGGTTCCCTGAACGAGTGTGAAAATTCTTATCGAGAAAATGAACGCAGTTAATGCACCTACCGGGCCTTATATTAAAGCGGTTGCTGCTGTATTGTACGCTTTCTTTCCTATCTCTTGTTCTGTTTTTGGCGGTGCTCATAAGTGCTATTCGTCCGAATCCGTCTTGATTCCAAGCAGTTTGATTTCCTCCGGGGTGAGTTTCGCCAAGGCATCCGCCCTTCGTTTATCTTCCGCTTTTTCAGCCTGCAATGCGTCCATTTCGGATAACAAATCCTCAAGTAACTTTTCCTTTCCAAAGTCTGTCGCGTCGCAGAACAGATCGTAATAATCATATCCGGTCAGTTCCCATATACCGTCATGGACCTTTGCAAGCTGGCTCTCCAGTTCACAGAATTGATTCACCAGCTTCTTCAATTCTTTTACTTGTTTCGGTGTGCTCATAAATTCCCCACCATCCTCCTTGCCCTTCTGAACGCCTCCGCCTGCACCTGCGCCCCGTCGCCATCAATCAGCGCGTCGCAGTTCTCTGCTTTGTCGGCGAGTAGTTCGAGGCTTTCGTCGTCCACCGTGCCGGGGACGTATAAATGCCACTGGTGGACGGTATGCTTCTGTCCAGTGCGCTCTAGACGAGCCACGGCCTGACGCAGCTTTGCCGGGGTCCACGGCCATTCCGCGCATACGAGGTGCGAAGCGGCGTGTTGCAGACCATCCAGCCCGGTGCCCGCAGCAATGAAGTTGGCGAGCAGGATGCGCCGCTCGGGGTCGTGGGTGAATTGCTTCACGATGTCCGTCCGCTGGTTGGTCGGGGTGTCGCCGTCGATGATCAGCGGGTTGTGACGTGTGAGCGCTGGCGCGAGCCCGCGCACGGCGGAGCGGTGATGACCGAAAAACACTAGCTTGTTATCCTCGGCGAAGTGGTCGAGCCATTCCACCACCACGGGAGCCTTGGCCGTGGCGAGCACCTGACGCAGCACTCCCAGCCGTTGAAGTAGTTCCATGCCGTCGAGACGTTCCGCCGCCTCGGTGATGACCTGTCCGCGCACAAACTCCCGCAGTTCCGGCGGTGCCGCCTCAATGCGCTTGGCCTCCTCGGGCCGGAGCGGTGCCTTTGCTGCCAGCCATGCCTTGATGTCCGCCTTCGCCGCGTCATACGCCGCTTTGCCCGCCGGCGGGAGTGTGATCGGGACTCGGGTGATGATGCTGGCGGGCCTCTCCTTGTCCACGTCCTTGCACAGACGGCGAAGGTAAAAAGTCGCCCGCATCTTTTCGTGAAGCTCGGGAAGGTGCCTCGGTTTGCCAAAGGTCCAGATGTATTTATCCTTGCCAACCTTCTTACGCTCCGCCCCGAGGTAGTGGTGCGTGAAATACTGAAACCCTCCCACGTCGTCCATGCGTCCGAGCAGACCGAGCACGGTCATCAACTCAGCGGGACGATTCTCTACGGGCGTGCCGGTGAGCACGAGACGCACGGGCTTGCGGTGCCCGATTGCCGCCGCCGCCATCGTGCGCTTGCTCTTTTTGTTCTTCAACAGATGCCCCTCGTCGTAGATGACCGCCTGAAAGTTGATGCTCTCCAATTCCTGCAAGCGATGAGGGATGATGTCGTAGTTGCAGACGTGGAGCGCGGGGCGGGTGCCGTCCTCGGGCGGGTTCTCCGCGGGGAAGTAGCGGGGTTTGCCTGTCCGCCCTTCGTAGAGATAGCAATCCACATGCGGGAGCCATTTCCGACACTCCCGCACCCATCCATCTTTCACGCTCGCCAGCGTGCCGACGAACGCCGGCCACGCTTGCAACGCCTGCACTCCACCAAGAGCTTGAAGAGTTTTGCCAAGGCCCATTTCGTCCCCGATGAGCACCCGCTTAGTCGTGGCGATGTATTGAATCCCCGCTTGCTGGTAGGGATAGGGTTCGCCCACCAGTCCGGGGACGTGAAACTCCGCGCCCGCCGCGCGTGATAGCGCGGTCTTTTCCTCGACCTTATCGCGCAGTTCGGCAAGTGCGCCTTCGGCCTGCGGGGTCAGATTGAAGCCGTGACGTTGCAAGGTTTCAATAGCGCGGATGCTGTTCGGGTGCCACTTGAGCGCGAAAGCGTGACGCGATTCGTTCCATCCGCCTCCGACGCTTCGGACGTAGCACTCAAAGACCGACTTGCGCCGTTCATCCTCGCACATGCACACGAACTGCCCGCGGTTCACGCCGATCACGGCATCAATGTTCTCCAGATGCACGTCCGCTTTCGCGATCTCTAGCGGCATGGCGAGCACGGGCCGCTTGTTTTCCACAAGGATATGCTTGTTGAGCAGCACCGCCGTCCACGCCAGCCGGCGCAATCCGTTGGTGTACCCAAGTCGTGAGTGGGTAAGCATCCACTTCATCCGGGCGCGATGCAGGTCCGACACGCTCCAATGCTCGGGCCTGGTCAGATACTCGCAGGCGGATTGCAGCCAGTCGTCAGGATTCATTGCGCTCATGCCCGCATCTATACGCATCGAGCGTATAATTTGTCAACGGGTATTTTTAGCTCTCCGACCATTCGACATCCACTGTCCACATATCGGTAGTCGGGTTCATAGTGGCTACCACGTAGTCCAGAAACACCACGATACCCTCCCCGGCTGCGAGGCTTATCGGGGCGGCTTCAAAATCGAACACCGTAGCCGCCGGCAAAAACATACCGGCACCAGTAATTAAGCGCGGTGCAACGGCCTGCGCGATCACATTTCCAGCAGGGCGCGTTGTGCCCAATGCCGAGGCGCTGGAAATCCCATCAACAGACGCATCATTAGTTGCGACCACCGCAGCGGCGGATGTCGTCGTTCCGCCAACTTTGAGTTTAGTGATTACTGTGCCATTGGTCGGCAGGTCCGTTATCTTCCATACGCGAATAATGGGAGGTGCAACAGTGAGCGCCCGACCTACGGTAGCAAACATATCAACGCGAACTTTACGCAAAGAGACTGTGACTCCTGATCCGACCGCATTATGGAGCGTCAGTATGTTTTGTCCTGTGGTTCCGGCTCGCCCAGGTGTCCGAAACGTACATCCTTTACCACGGAATAAAACCGATGCTGCGACTGGCACTACATTGACCGACGAATGATCACTCGCCAGCGTCACGGGGATGCTGTTCGCCATAGTCTTTTGCCCCACGGTCGGAGCCGTCGATCCCATCCATCCGCCTGCATTCACGTCGAGCCGACCGCCGACAAGTGCCGCCGGAAGTTGTCCCGCGCTCGGTGCGTTGTAGAATGCCGCTCCGTCCGAGAGTCGGATGGAGAACGGCGCCTCCGCCGTCGTCCGGTCGGTTGATGCTCCGGTGGGCAATGCACAACTGTCGATGATGTGGTGCGTCGTATGCACGCCGGCGGTGTCGGTTGTGCGTAGCAATCTCACAACGAGGTTCCCGTCTTTGATTTCTAAATTGTCGCTCATAGTAATGGTATGTTTTGGCTGTTGATTATGGTCGTGAAAATGAATGAAGGAGGTTCCGAGGATGATGACCCCGAAGACCCGCCGCCGCTTCCATCGCCGCTACCGCTGCTGCTGCTGCTGGATGAATCCGATGAACCGGAAGAACTGGACAGGCTGGACGATCCCGACGAATCCGATGATCCGTCGCCGCTGCCGCTGCCGCTGCTGCTGCTGAGTGAACCGGATGAACCGGACGAGTCGGATGGAACTTCGCTCGATGCCGACGAAGAGGATGATGACGAGCACGCCGGAAGAACGAGGTCTTCGCCGGTCACACAGATTCCGCAGCGGATCAACTCGCTGCCGTCATTTGCGCGTAGAACCCAGCACACCGCCGCAGGGTCGGCGAGTCGGAAGTCACACACGCCGGGTTCATCGCAAAGTCCGGTTCCGGTGTGGTCGAGGTAGCAAAGCAGTCCGCCGCTGCCCTGGTTGAGTAGGAAATGTCCGCTCGGCCATCCCATCGAGGTCGCAATTGGAATATCCGCGCCATCGGGACAGGTGTTGGCATAAAGCTCGACCTGTTGCACGCCGCCATGCGCCGCGATTCTCGCCGCGAGTCCCGCCGGCATGGTGCGGGGCGTGACGCTGAATGATGCCGGGTCAGGGCATGGGGTGGTCGTGTAGGTGTCCGTGATACCGCTGAAATTCCAAGCGATGAGCACGAACAGGCTTCCGCAGTCGCAGCATCCCCGCCGCCCCGTGGAAGAGTAGAGTTGCAGTTCCGCACAAAGACAATCGGTATCGCACGGGAGACAATCGCCGCATCCGGCCCGCCCGCCTCTCACGTTGCCGGTCCTCCAGGTCCCGGCGTCAGCATCCAATAGTTATCGCCGGTTAGATTGCACATGCGGACGGGACGCAAATGGTTCCGCTCGTACTGCGCGATCCGGTAAAACGTGCCGGTGTCGGTCAGGATGTGGTTGAATCCACTCCGCGGCGGAGTGAACGAACGCACCTGCGCCACCGGATGAAACCAGTAATTCCCGCCGCTCACGGTTTCAAACATTTGCGGGTAGTTGGTCCATCCGTTCGAGGCCGGGACGCCGTGCTTGAGTGTCGCGGCGGTGATCGTGCCGTCGTCGGAAAATACGACCTCCAGCCAAACATGATGATCCGGCTCCGCCTGCCACGTCGTTGTTAAATCGGTGATGCTGATTGCCTCGGTCGCATCTGTCAGAAACCCGATGGTTCCCCATGCACAGCCCAGCGTCGGCCATTCTCCATCGCCCGGAATGCCCACCACATACACCTCGAACGGATGCCGCGTGATGATCGGAGGGTCATTCCATCGGCGCGGCTGTGCCGCTTCCGCCATGTCGCCAAGGCGCGGTTGATCGGTCGCACGCGGCGCGGTGTCTTGGATGGACGGATACGGCACTTGTCGCGCGATGTATTCCGCGACGGGATCGCCGTCCATCAGCGCAGTCTGACTTTTTTGATCGTCTGCCGCCATAGGTTATACTTCCACGGTTCGCGCACACGACCGACCACGCGGGCCGTGGAGCCGGTCAGTGCCATGTATTGCGTCGCGCTGATGTTGCTCGCCGCCCAGCTTACGGCACCCTCGACGACATACCCCCACGCTGGATTTTCGGTGCCGGTGGTAAATGCGGGAATGGTAATGGCATCATTGAGCACTCCACCCTTGCCTACGTTGTAAAACACGCCATCGTAACTGAGATTTTTGAAAATCGGCGCGTATTCAATAGTGGGTTCTGCGGGTGGCGATGCCGGGTCGTAGTAGGTCGTGACAATCTCCGTGTCCGTCATCGCCGAAAACTCCGCACGTTCGTTCCATGTCAGGATGATCCTCACGTTTCCGCCCTGTGCTGTCAGGGAATCGTAGGTGACACCGAAGACCAGCCGCGGGAAAGTGAAGTTCTCAGGGTTCTTGATCGTCTGCGTGATGCTCGCGTAGTTCACAAGCTCCACGGTGGTCAGCACGCCGCAATAGTTGTTCTGCGGGGTGAACGTAATGTATTTCCCGGCAACCTGCGTGATCGGGAGCGAGGGTGTCGCTACAAGCTGCGTCTTGGTCGAGACGGGCGTGTTTGTCTCTCCGTCGATGCTCCAGACGGTGCGCTCGTATCCGGGAACGCGCTCGTAGCGGACATACACCTTTTTCTTGTGGCGGTCGTGTCCGTAGATGCTGACATCCACCGCCTTGTTGTTCGCGTAGTTGGTGGTGTCCGGTTCCGCCGCGCCAAAAGCGGGAATCGCCGCTTTGATCGGGAGAACATAGACGCGCTCGGTAATCGGGTAGTCCTGCGAGTCGGGGAACGTCACGCGCGGCTCGCCGTTCAGCCGCTCCAGGTCATCGAGGTAATGGAGGAACGGACGGCTCACCTGTAAAACCTCCCGCGGGCGTCAAAGTCCTGCACCGCCCGAGTCTGCCACGGTGGGAGCGCTTCGCGCTTCTCGGCGAGGTCCGCCAGGCGTTCCCGTGCGTCCTTCGCAGTCAGTATCACTTTTTCCTCTGCCGCCCGGTTGTTAAAGAGCGGGGACCGCCGGAAGTGGTCGATGACGAGCGGGAGCAGGATTTCCAGCCGGTGCGTGTAGGACAGATTGAATGTCTCCGTGCTGGTGTAGATGTCGCCCACGGCCACGTTCGCGAGTGCCTGACTCATCTCCAGCCCCACGGCGTATGCTTGATCCGGCATCGGATACACGCGCAGGTAGAGCTTGCCCTTGTATTGCTCCGTCCACCAGTAACGAGGCTTGCTCGCGGTGCGCTGGTCCTCGGTGGTTTGTCCCATGTATTGCCGCGCCTGTTCGAGTCCCGACACACGGGAAATGCGCTCGCCGTCCACGGTGCAAAAGTCGCCGCTTTTGGCAAAGTCCGTGTCGCCGAGTTCATAGCTGTCATGCCACACGGTCACGGCTACCGCGCTGTCGTAGGTGCCGGTGTGGGCCGGGGTAAAGGTGGCGACTGTGGATGCTATCGTGAGAAGGCTCACGTCGCATACACCGGTCGCGATTCGGGCTGTGTTGTACACGCTACGGAGTGGCGTAGTGGCGGCAAACGTCCCGGAATCCTTGGTGCCCGTGGCTACGGTCACGGTGCTGTCAATCGGTGCGCCGAGGGCAATCCCCTTCTCCGCGCGAAAAAGCTGCTGCGCCGTGTCCCGCATTTCGGCGAGCGCGAGATAGATGCTGTCGCGAATCCATCGCGCCGCGCCGGGTGCCACGGTCGGCGCGTCGGCAACGGTAATGTTCGGGTAATCAAGGCAGCGGGCTGCGAGGTCGGCGACGGTCATGGCTTACGAGTTCGGGGTGTCGGTTGGGATCGGGGATTTCTTGCGCTTCACCGGAGCCGGTGCGGGCGCGGGCGCGGGTTCCTCGGTCGATGCCGGCGGTTCCGTCGGTGCCGGTGCGGGCGGATTTACCGCGGCCTTGATTCCATCCGCAATCGCCGCTTCGCGTGCTGCGGCACTCGCGCGAATGGCATCCGCCTGCTTTTGCAATGC
>Ga0222714_10005984_pt1 | contig 11439 bp, 14 predicted proteins | sample C33_3DmetaG_FD_165048 | JGI IMG/M metagenome (GOLD analysis project Ga0222714, IMG submission 165048) | Estuarine water microbial communities from San Francisco Bay, California, United States - C33_3D | ecosystem: Environmental > Aquatic > Marine > Unclassified | place: USA: California... | reverse complement strand
CTACGATCAATTCTTCCCACCAAATGATAGCTCAGGAAAGAGAACTCTATCTTATAGTTCGGGTAAGCCAGGATACTACTCCCACTGTTCGATAACTACAGGTAAAACTGATATGATGCCTACACCTAAAATACTTAATTTATTAAAAAGATTAAAACTGTAATATGTATTTACCTAAATCACAGTATGTAATAAAATCAGTAAAAGATCTTGGTATCGATGTAAACTTGATTGACGAATTAGGAAATATACTTAATAATGGCAATGAAGAAGTTGTAGTTACGTCTTTTGGAACGTATTACGATAAAAAAGGAATAGATTTTGATAAAGGAGATTTTACTAAAGCTAGAAAAATATTCCCAATACCTCCAGACCTAGACGGGGACGAATTTCCAGATGCCGGAAATACTGACCTTAGAGAATCAGAACAGCCTACAGTTTCTTTAAAATTACCTCCTACTAGTCAAGATCGAAAAAAAGGAGTAATGCAAAGATGTTTTTACAAGAACAAATGTACCGGAAAATTAAAAGAAATTTCTAAAGTACAGCTTTTAAATCTAGCTCGTACACCTGATAAGTGTGTACAGCTTGCCACAATGAACTGGCTAATAAAAGGTCCTGCAAAAGACCAGACAATTAAAGGGTATGTTTTAGAAGGAGTAGAGTCTAGAAATAAAAGATCATTAGAAGAATTAAAAAAAATTATGCCTGGAGTGGAAGCCATAGTAAAGTCTCCTTTAGAGTACGTCGAGGATACATTTATACCAACAGGAAAAGAAATTAAACCTCAAGATAAAGATATAGTTATACCTTCACCGGGAAAAAGGTTGTAGATACGAAATATTTTCGTATATTATTAAAAAGGTTTTATAAGTGTTTTACATATTAGAAGAAGAATCCAAATTATCTTCCTTAGAAGGTTTAGTAAAATTAGGTTGTTTTGTAGATATTATTTCTACTAATGATTTGTACCATCCTAGACTTACCTCTACAGTAGCTGTTTACATAAGAATATTAGAGAGTGAATACGGTTATGTAATCCCAATAAATCATGACGAAGGGATAAGTATAGAAAAAGAACGTGTCTACCAAGTTCTTTTAAAAGCAAGTAAACTATATACTTTAAATAAAAAGAAACTTCTCTATCACTTTAATATACAGGAAGCTATAGATTTATCTTTGGTCTATTCGATGAATAAATTTGATAAATTACAAATAGCGGATGACAATTCAACTATAAATTTTTACTATAGTAAATATAGTGAGAAAAAAGACCTTAATAGATTAATTCCTATTACTAAATTATACGAAAGATGTGAAAATATCTACGATAGTATAAAAGAATTTATAAATTTAGAGATTCCATCTGGTTTTAATTTTTATAATAAGATAGCAACTAATGTATTTTTTCTTTTAGAGCAAAATGGTGTTGGTGTTATTTACGATGCATTTAATAAAATGTTTACCCCTAAAAATCCTCTGTACAACACACTAAATAATACAGTTTATACGGAATACAACCTATACAACTCTACTTCTAGACCTACTAATACCTTTAATTCAGTTAACTTTGCTGCAATCCCCAAAGCTGAAGAGTATAGAAAATGTTTTAAACCGCAAAATGACTTTTTTGTAGAGTTTGATTTTGATGGATACCATCTAAGATTGCTAGCAGAGCAATTAAACTACCCTTTAACCGAAGAATCAGCACATAAGCAACTTGCAAAGCAGTATTTTGGTAAAGATGAAATAACAGATGAAGAATATACAAAAGCAAAACAAATTAATTTTCATGCCATTTATGGAAAAATCCCTGAAGAGCATAAAAATCTTAAAATATTTAAAGAAATACAGGAGTATATCGATGCCATGTGGTCTAGCTTTGAAAAAGAAGGGTGCGTGCACAATCCACAATCAGGTAAACAGTTTACTAGAGCATTAAAAGAAATGAATCCTGCTAAATTAATGAATTATATGATGCAATCGTTGGAGACATCAAATAATATAGTTATATTAAAAGATATACTAAAGTATTTAAGAAATAAAAAATCTTTTATTACGTTGTACACCTACGATGCTATTTTATTTGATTTTAGTAAAGAGGACGGTAAAGAAACCTTAGAAGATATTAAAAAAATAATGGAAAATCAGGGGAAATACCCTATAAAGTTTAACTATAGTACTGATTTAAGGTTATAGAACAGCACAACTATTTATATATGACAACAAACACAATTACACCAAGGTTCGATTACGACATAGAACCTATTTTTACCAGTGAAGATATGAGTAACAAGCTGTTTTGTACTTTTTCTACTGAGGAAGGACTGGATAAGGTTCTTTCTACAATCCAAGAAAGATATAAAATTATCTATAATAAGATATTTGTACTCTACTCTAAAAGCCAAGATGAGTATATCTGTACGTATAACGTTGATTTTGGTAATATAAATACTTTTCTAGATAATACAATACTAGTACATAGAAAGAAAGAAACTAATACCCTCTATACTATTAATGCTTTAAATACATTAATAAAGGAACTTAATGGAGGTGTCCTTGATACAAATTATCGAATTAACTGGCTAGACTACCGCAATTGTGTACTTCTTACTAAAGGCCCTGAATTAAAGAGAGTCAACACAAAATTATTTAAAATTATTGAGCTATAGTTGGCTTTCTAATTTTTTCTTCTTATATTATTAATAAGTTATATTTTAAATCAGTTATACATGGACATCAATGCAATCCGCGCAAAATTAGATGCGTTAAACAACACCGGTCAACAAAGAGAAAAGACCGATTATTCCGAAATTTTTTGGAAACCCGAATTAGGAAAGCAAACAGTACGTATTGTACCGTCTGCTTTTGATCCTACCTATCCGTTTAAGGAATTAAAATTTCATTACGGTATTGGTAAGTACCCAATGATCGCTTTATCAAATTTTGGTAAGCAAGATCCTATTGAAGAGTTCGTAAAAGAACTACGCAAAACCAACGACAAAGACAACTGGTCTCTATCAGGTAAAATCTCACCAAAAACCCGTATCTTTGCTCCTGTGGTAGTCAGAGGAGAAGAAGATAAAGGAGTTCGCCTCTGGGGCTTTGGTATTACTATCTATAAGGCACTTCTTGCTTTAGCAGAAGACGAAGATGTAGGAGACTATACTGATGTTATCAATGGATGGGACTTGGTAGTAGAGCAGCAGCAAGGTAATCCTTACCCAAGTACTACTGTTCGAATTAAACCTAAACAAACACCACTTTCAGACGACAATAATTTAGTAGATACTTGGTTAAAAGACCAGCCAAATCCTGCTGAATCATTTACTCAATACGATTATGAGTTTATCAAAAAACAACTACAGAATTATTTAGACCCTAATTCAGCAGAAGAGGATTCACCAGCAGCATTGCCGGGAGGTACTGATCATGAATTACCTTCAAGCTTAGGCAGTAATAAGACAGACTTTACTCTTGAGACTGCCACAGCTGGGAATAAAGATACTGTAGGAAAATTTGATGACTTATTTAACGAGTAATGGCAAAAAAGAAAGAAGTTCAAGAAAAAGCAACTGAATCAGTTAGAAAATCTTTTAATCTAAGTAATTTTAAGAAAAAGAAAGGTTTTTCAAACTCTTCGGTTAAATTCAAAGAGCAAGGATGGATTCCTTTATCTAAAGCCTTCCAGGATATAACTTCCTTACCTGGTATTCCAACCGGTCACATCACTCTTTTGCGTGGACATAGTGATACGGGTAAAACAACTGCTCTACTTGAAGCTGCGGTGAATGCTCAGAAAATGGGCATTCTCCCGGTCTTCATTATCACTGAGATGAAATGGTCTTGGGAACATGCAAAAGAGATGGGATTACAGTTTGAGGAAGTTAAAGACGAAAACGGAACCGTGACCGACTATGAAGGGCATTTCTTATATGCTGATAGAGGTACACTAAATACTATCGAGGACGTAGCTGTATATATTGCAGACCTTATGGACGAACAGGCTAAAGGTAATTTACCTTACGATTTATGCTTCTTTTGGGACAGTATTGGATCAGTACCTTGTGAACTTTCTGTAAGATCGAATAAAAACAATAATGAGTGGAATGCAGGTGCTATGTCTACTCAGTTTGGTAATAACTTGAACCAGAAAATTCTATTATCTAGAAAAGAGAATTCTCCTTATACTAATACAATGGTTGCTATTAATAAGGTTTGGACCATGAAACCTGAATCACCTATGGGGATGGCTAAGTTACAGAACAAAGGAGGAATGTCTATGTGGTATGATGCTACACTAGTTATTACTTTCGGTAACATTACCAATCCAGGTACTTCTAAGATTAAAGCTATCAAAGACGGCCTACAGGTAGAATTTGCTAAACGTACCAACGTACAGGTAGAAAAGAACCATATCGGTGGAGTACAATCTAGAGGTAGAGTAGTAATGACATCTCATGGATTTATTCCTGATGATAAACGAGCTATTGATAATTATAAAAACGAACATAAAGATCATTGGCTTAAGCTAGTTGGTAGTATTGACTTTGACTTAATCGAAGAAGGAGACTTAGAAGAAGAAATAATTACTCCTAATATCTTAGATTAATGCCAAATTACGGAGATATACTTAAAAACCTTAAAGAAACCCCACCTAGAGAATTAAACGATCACATTTTAGTGATTGATGCTATGAATATGTTAATTCGTAGCTTTTCTCTACTAAAAGCGATGAATCCATCAGGTACCCACATCGGAGGCCTGGTGGGTTTTCTTCGCTCATTAGGATACGTAACCAGAATATTTGACCCAACTAGAGTAATAGTGATATGGGACGGGAAAGGAGGATCGGGTAACAGACAAAACATTGACCCCAACTACAAAGCACAACGGGCTACAGCTAGAATCACTCATTGGGGACTATACGATACTAAAGAAGAAGAACAAGAAGCACTAATAAATCAATTACTAAGAGTTCAAGATTATTTGGAATGCTTACCTTTGCATCAAATAGTAATGGAAAAACTAGAAGCTGATGATATTATTGCATATCTTGCTAAACAAGCTTCCGGTAATAATAAAAAAGTTACTATAGTATCTTCTGATAAAGATTTTTTACAGCTTGTAGATAAAAATATTGAAGTTTATGCTCCTGTAAAGAAGATTACTTTTGATCATTCTAATATTTTAAACGAACTACAAGTATTACCAGCTAATTACAACATAGTAAAAGCTTTAGTTGGGGATAACTCAGATAACCTTCAAGGTGTAAAAGGTTTAGGAATTAAAACTATTATAACAGAATTCCCTAAACTCCTTACAGAGCTAACTGACCTACAATATATTTACGATACCTGTGCATTAAAATTAGAAGATACAAAAGTCAAAAAGATATTTCCTAAAATAATTACAGAATGGGATCGTGTAGAAACTAATTTTAAATTAATGAATTTACACGAAACAGCGTTGGATATTAAAGAAAAAAATCATATATTAGATATAATAAAGAGTAGTATCCCCGACCTTCAAACAGGGGCATTTTTACATCTTCTAGATCAAGACAATATAGAAGGTATAACAAAGAATACAGAAGGTTGGTTAGAAAATTTTAGAGGTTTAACGGTATTTAAAAAATAAGTTATAGATGACATTAAAAGCATTGAATCAGTATGGAAAAGGTTTCCAGCTGAAAGTATTGGGCTCATTGCTTACAGATAAAGGCTTCTTACTAAATGTAAGAGACGTACTACGAGAAGAGTATTTCGATTCAGACGCACATAAGTGGATTATCAATCAGATAGTTACTTACTTTGATAAGTACCATACTACTATCACAATGGATGTGCTTAAGGTAGAACTTCAGAAAGTAGAAAATGATATACTAAAAGTAGCTTTAAAAGAGGAGCTACGTAATTCCTATCAAGCATCTCAAGATGATTTAGAATATGTTCAGGAAGAGTTTACTACCTTCTGTAAGAATCAAGAGATGAAACAAGCTATTTTAAACTCAACAGACTTGCTTAAAGCCGGTGATTTTGATGGTATTAGAAACACTATCGAAAAAGCTATGAAAGCAGGTATGGATAAAAATATCGGACATGAATATAATAAAGATATTGAGACTCGTTATCGATCTGATTACCGTCCTACCATTCCTTCTCCTTGGCCTATTCTTAATGATGGTATTCAAGGGGGATTCGGGCCCGGGGACCTGGCTATTATTTTTGGTAATCCTGGTGGCGGTAAGTCATGGACTATGGTGGCTATTGCTGCTCATGCTGTTAAGCTTGGCTATAAAGTCAATTATTACACTTTGGAACTCGGGCAAGATTACGTTGGTAAGCGATTTGACTGCTATTTTACAGGGTACTCTATTGATGAGGTTAATAAACATCGGCAAGAAGTACAAAAAATAGTTGATAACTTAAAAGGAAAGCTTATTGTAAAAGAATATGCTCCTAAGAATGCCACAGTAAATACAATTAAGTCCCATATCCAGAAATGTATAGATATGGAGCATAAACCAGATCTAGTAGTTATTGATTATGTTGATTATTTACGAGCACCTTCCAAAGGTAAGTTTGCCGAACGTAAAGATGAAATCGATGATGTCTTTATAGCAACTAAAGGTCTAGCTAAAGAATTGAAAATACCAATCCTTACCCCATCTCAGGTTAACCGTATGGGGGCTAAAGACTCGGTTATTGAAGGAGATAAAGCTGCTGGGTCTTATGATAAAATGATGGTAGCAGATATATGTCTATCACTTTCTAGACAAAAAGAAGACAAAGTATTAGGAACCGGACGCGTTCATGTTATGAAAAACCGATACGGACAAGACGGTATGACTTACAATGTTAAAATGGATACTAATAACGGTCATATTGAGTTTGAAGGTAAGGTTAATCTCGACGAACAGTTAAATTCTACACAAGGTCCAATCTTTAATCTTTCAAGAGAAAAAATGTCGGAATTATTTGATAAAAAGTAAAATATATATGCTATTTATGGAAACATCTCCAATAGCATCTATAGCTTAACCTGGGGATTTTTTTTGTCTAATCTATTAATTTAATTTAAAAATGAGTTTACTTAACGAACGCGTAGTTTATAAACCTTTCGAATACCCAAAAGCATTTGATTTTTGGCTTAAGCAGCAACAAGCACATTGGCTTCACACAGAAGTACCTATGTCACAAGACGTATCTGATTGGGCTAGTAATTTAAAAGATCATGAAAAAAATGTGATAGGAGGGATATTAAAAGGTTTTGCGCAAACTGAAACTATTGTTAATGATTACTGGTCTACATTGGTAACTAAGTGGTTCCGTAAACCAGAAATTATAATGATGGGAACTACGCTAGGTTCAAGTGAAACTATACATGCTGAAGCATATTCATTATTAAACGAACAATTAGGATTAGATAATTTTGCTGAGTTTTTAGAAGATGAAGCTACTATGGCTAAAATTGAAAATCTTATGAATGTAAGAGATGGTCATGATGGTACTCCTAATTGGCACGATAGAGCTAAATCATTAGCCATCTTCTCAGCCTTTACCGAAGGAGTTAACTTATTCTCTTCATTTGCAGTTCTTCTTTCATTTAAAATGAGAAACCTTCTAAAAGGTGTAGGACAGATTGTGGAATGGTCTGTACGAGATGAATCTCTACATTCAGATGCTGGATGCTGGCTATTTAGAACTCTTATGGAAGAACATCCAGAATTTAAAACCCCTGAATTAGTTGCCGATATTGAAGAAGCAGCTAAAACAGCTTTACAGTTGGAATTTAATTTTATTGATAAGATATTTGAAATGGGTGATTTAGAAAATCTAGGTAAAGAAGAGCTTAAGAATTTTATTCGTCATAGAGTAAACACAAAAATGTCTGACCTGGGACTAAAACCTATCGTACCAGCTGAGCAGATTGATAAAGGAGCATTAAAAACTATGAAATGGTTTGATGCTGTTATTGCAGGTAAGCAACACACAGACTTCTTTGCCAGTCGAGTAACTAATTACTCAAAAGGACATATGGAGTGGGATACAGCATCAATATTTTAATAGAATAAGTTATGAGTTTATTAGTAGATACTTCCTCCTGGGAAGCAGGTAAAGATTATCCGGAATGGATGAATGATGTTTCTTTATCAACTATTTCAAAAGGGTATTTGTTACCTAATGAAACACCTAGAAGAGCATACCGTAGAGTAGCAGATACTGTAGCTAATAGATTAGACCGTCCTGATCTAGCGAATAAATTTTTTCGCTATATGTGGAAAGGATGGTTGAACTTAGCCTCCCCTGTATTATCGAACACCGGAACCGACCGAGGATTACCGATCTCTTGCTTTGGAATTGATACGCCCGATTCAATTCGTGGTATTGGTTTGACCAATGCCGAGCTTATGAGACTTACCTCCCTCGGCGGTGGTGTCGGTATAGGGTTATCTCGAATTAGAGGTAGAGGAGAGAAAATAGGCAGTGGGGACATGGGGCAGTCTGAAGGAGTAGTGCCATGGGCAAAGATTTACGACTCTACCATTATTGCAACTAATCAAGGAGCAGTAAGAAGAGGAGCAGCCTCAGTTAATCTAGATATCAACCACCCAGACATTAAAGAATTCTTACAGATTCGCAGACCCAAAGGTGACCCTAATAGACAGTGTCTAAACCTCCATCAATGTGTTGTAGTGGATGATGCTTTTATGCAAAAATTAGAACGTAGAGACCCTGATGCTATGGGATTATGGGTAGAAATACTTAAATCTCGAGTAGAAACCGGAGAACCTTATATCATGTATAAGGATAATGTAAATAATGCTAATCCTCCTGCTTATGTAAGAAATAACCTAGATGTGACCATGACAAACATCTGCTCAGAAATCACCTTACATACCGATGAAGAGCATTCCTTCATTTGCTGCTTATCATCAGTTAATTTAACTAAATGGCATGAGTGGAAAAACACGGATCTTATTGAAACATCAATTTACTTCCTTGATGGAGTATTAGAAGAGTTTTTAGCTAAGACTTCAGGAAGAGATTCTTTAGTAAGAGCTCATAGAAGTGCTAAAAAAGGAAGAGCTATTGGATTAGGGGTTTTAGGGTGGCATACCTTTCTACAAAACGAAAGAATTCCTTTTACCTCTATTGCAGCAACTTCATACACCCACCAAATCTTCTCTCAAATTAAAAACCAGGCTGAAGCAGCTTCTAGAAAGCTTGCAGATGAATATGGAGAACCAGTATGGTGTAGAGGAACTGGTATGAGAAATACACACCTACTTGCTATAGCACCTACAGTGTCAAACTCAACAATCTCAGGCGGTGTTTCTGCCGGTATTGAACCAGTACCCGCTAATGTATATACTTTCAATTCGGCTAAAGGAACGTTTATTAGAAAGAACCCAGCTTTAGAGGATTATTTGCGAGAAAGAGGTGCAAATACAGAAGAGGTTTGGGATCAGATTATGAAAGATAGAGGATCGGTAGCTAATTTACCAGAAGATGTTATGCCTTTGCAAGATAAACAGATATTTCTTACATTTGCAGAAATTAATCAATTGACGTTAGTAGAGCAGGCGGCTGTACGTCAAAAGTATATTGATCAAACTCAATCGCTAAATTTAGCTTTTGATCCAACAGATTCGCCTAAATTCATAAACCTGGTACATCAAACAGCTTGGAAGCTTGGAATTAAAACTCTTTATTACTTACGTACTGATTCTGTAATTAATGGAGATATTGGGTCTAGAACTTCTGAGGACTGCCTTTCATGCGACGGATAAAAACTAAATTATGATTATACTAACAATACTCCTCCTGGTAACACTGGGAGGGGTTACCTATTACTTTAACAAGAAAATTAATACACTAAAAAAGGAATTTGCAAAAGAAAGGTATGCTATAAGAATAGATGCTAAAAAAAGATCTGGAGCAGTGCAGTGGGGTAAAACAATAGAGCACTTTGTACCATTCATGTCTGACTTTCCTATACCAGCAGAAGATGTAACATTTTTAGGAATGCCGATAGATTATGTAGGTTTTTCTAATACTGAAAGCAAAACCAAATGCTCAGTTCATTTTGTAGAAGTAAAAAGTGGTAATTCCTTTTTGATGGGAAAACAAAAAAATATTAAAAAAGCTATTGAAGAAGGAAGAGTATTTTGGCATGAGATTGCAGTAGATGGAAATAACGCAAAATAGTTGTTTCTCTGCAATATTTTTCTTATATTAATATGTAATATTAAATTATTTATATGTCTAAAAATTCACCAAAACAACTTTACATTCAAACAATGGAGTGGTTGAAATCAAGAGGAGTAAAAACTACAAGTACTTATCAAAAAAAATCAAGATTAAGTACATATAATGAAAAAGAAAGAAAATGACTAGAGTAATTAAATTTTATGCCGACTGGTGTGGACCATGTCGTATTTATGCTAAAGACTTCGATAAAGTTTCAGAAGAATTAAAAGAACAGGTCGAATTTGTAAACATCAATGTTGAAAAAGATACTTCAGGATTAGCAGCCCAGTATAAGGTAACAGGTATTCCTATGACTGTAGTCATTAAGGATGGTGTGGCAAAAAGTAAAACTGGCAGGATGGATGAGAGTAGTTTGAAAAATTTTATTCTGGGTGAATAAAGATTTAGTCATTGCTTTCCTATTATTCACTACTGCTCAAGTATTGATTTGGTATCAAACTAATTCTCAATTCTTCAATGATTGGGCTAAAGAAAGACCTATGACTATGGCTATTATGGGCATACCTATTAGCTACATACTAATACATGCTTCAAAGTATGTTGTATCAGGTTTCAACGGTCTATTATGGCCTGGAAGATTGATAGGTTTTTCGACAGGAATGATTATAATGGCTGCTTTGACTTATTTTCATATGAGTGAAGGAATCACATTAAAAACAGGAATTACATTATTACTAGCTTTTATTATAGTAATAATACAGTTATATTGGAAATAAATAAATAAAAAAAATAAAGTTATGTTAAGAAGACCAGATTCAATCCCAGACGGGGATACAGTTATTGAAGACCCAGTAATGGAACCATTTTTTATTGCTAAATCTTCTTCAGGAGGATACACAGTATATGAAAGAGTTATCAAAGGAGAAAAAGATACACCCTACATTAAAACTATTTGCTATCCTGCTACATTTAATAGTGCATTAAAAGTAGTATGTAGAGAGCTATTAAATAATAAGAGTAACCACTATACATCTATTAAGGATTATATTAATGAATGGAAGGATATTCAAGAAAAAATGACTTCATTAACAAATATAGATTAACATGGCAAACATTTGTAGAACAGACATTCAAATTAATGGCTCCAAAGAAGCTATTAAATACTTTGTAGAGAAATTTGATAATTGTCATGATGGGAGTTATCCTAATACTGAGGATACTC